>Ga0126342_10003797_pt1 | contig 25324 bp, 20 predicted proteins | sample Cyp1metagenome_FD_92528 | JGI IMG/M metagenome (GOLD analysis project Ga0126342, IMG submission 92528) | Coral microbial communities from Lord Howe Island, Old Settlement Bay, Australia - Cyphastrea 1 metagenome | ecosystem: Host-associated > Invertebrates > Cnidaria > Coral ... | reverse complement strand
GCCCAAAAGTGAAAATAGCCAGGGGCAGAAATTTTGCTAAGGGGCTGAAATCAAATTCAGGGGCAGAAATTTTAGCTCAAAACCCAAGGGTCTAAAAAAAGACAAGGCAGGAAGATCAAGGTAGGTATATATATATGTGTGTGCGTGCGCATGTGCAGAGCGAGCAAGACAAAGAAGGTGATCTATGCAACAAAAAAAACATGCCTTGTATAGCCCTGCCACCAAGGAGCATGCGACTGGGAATCAAAATCCTGAGGCCTTATCACCAAGCCGATATGGTGCACCTGCTCAGCTCCCAAGGGTGTTGGGTCAATTGTTGGTCGAACAGGTAGGGCTGTAGGCCTTGCAAAGACTGGTGATATAGATGACATAGTGACTGGGCATGACTGGGTCCTAGGGTCCTACGGTAGGCCTTCAAATCTTTTGAGTTTAGACTATGTTTAGCGGAACAGCGTTGAAGACTGAAGGGATCATGCAATCATCAGCATTTAACCAGTAGAATTGGTGGAATAAACTCTGTGCTGGCCTTTCAACGGAACTCCAAAAGGCCCTATTATGGTGCTTTGAGCATGCCGATTTTCGCCCGGGTCCCATGTCTCTGTCAACGATAATCCCCAAATGGAGGTTCTAACTTGGCACTTCTATCAAGCTTGGGAAACTCTTGGAACGAGTGGCGAACGATTGGCTCCCTATTTCGAGAATATGAATACGAGTACCTCCGAACAGCTCCCTCTTAACCACAGTTCTTTTTCTTTCAAACAATTGGTGGTCTTTCAAGTGCCTAGCCAGCCAGTTTACCAGCCCGCCTTCATGCACAAACAGCACCGGATGAAACAGTTCAAGGGATCTCGGCAACATCGGGGCAATGGGAAAAGTAAATCAGCATCAAATTACTTCTCCAATCTTCTCCATCTATTTCTGCTATTTCTGGATACTGTTTGGTTTATCACACTGATAAGCAATTCCTATCAATTCCTATATCGGATCTGATAGAGTGCCGTGAGCTCTGTGAACTCACCGCCCTGCCCCCGGAGGCTGTGAAACCAATGAAAAACTGTAACGAAATCTATGCGCCCTCCAGTAAACACACACACACACATATATATATATATATATGCATTATAAATTACAGTATATATTATATATAAATATATTAAGAAATCATATGTTATGTATATTATAGATGGAAAAAACAAATGAAAAGAGATCATTATCATCATTTGCAACTGATTTCCATTGATTTCCTAGGAAACCTGTGAATTTCCAAAGCTTTTGTATATGGAGTATTTTTACAGGGCGAAATGTGAAGAGCCCCAGCCAGAACAGCCTTCCGACGCCAAGAATCTTAAAGGCTCGCTGCTGAGCATCAAATCTCCCGTCTTCAGATCCAGCAATGGCAGTGGCCCATCGTTCCGAAGCGCGTCTAGCGCCATGGCAGCAAGGCTAAGCTTTGGAATCGCGTGCGAAAGAATGTGTGGAACTTATTTAGAACATGGACTTACTTTCGATGTGCAAAGATGGCTTTGATCTTTGGATATCTTTGAATGAGGGTGGATATGCGACATGTTGTTAGGCTGTTTTTTCTCAGTATTTTGACTTACTTTTGTGGTGGAAACATTGGACGTATCATGAAACTTGAATACTCACGGAAAATCCGACTGCAAGTGCTGCAAAAAGCCCTGGGGTCAATATCTGACATCAACTCGCAAAACTAGGTCAGAAGTTGGTCAACATCTGCCAGCCCATCAAACCCCCCAAGTCTGCCGCCATGGAGGCTCCAATTTGGTGAAGTTGGTGAGCCACCGGGCCTGTCTGATTTACACGAAATGTTCCCCGAAAAACCACTTCTTGGAATGGTGAAGTGCTGGTGATCTGGGTGGCATGGTATAGGCAAATCCCAGGCCGGCGAAACCAGTAGCTAATGCTTCGTGTAAATATCTGTTACCATACTCAAATCACAATTATATAAATCACATTAAATCACGGTGAATGGCCGCTACTCCTGCTCCTGCTCTAGCCCTTGAATTCCAAAGTCTTCTGGAATCACACCTTGCTCTATACCCTCAACACTTACCTGGATGGAAATTCCATTGATGTCGGCGTGGTTTCCCATCCAACCAGCACCTCCACAGTAGAGTCCAGCAAAAGCTCCACCTATGCTCGAGCTGTCCAGAAACAGGTGACATTGAGAAGATCGCTCAACTACATGACAATTTGGAATAGAATTCAAACAATATATATATATACAGTATATACATAGGTTTTTACCGCATGTAAATAGATAGATATAGATATATATATATATATAAATTCGTAATATATATAATATATATACATTGTATATTATATATAGAGTATATACAGTGTACATGTAAGATGATGATGTCCTAGATTTGCTTCGCTACTGTCAGGTTTTGTCGGTAGATGTCATTTTTTAGATGTAATGCCAAATGTAATGACCTGGTTTTGCTGCCAAATGTAATGACAAATTGTTGCTGCCAAATGTAATGACCTGGTTTTAAGTTCAGTCAAACAATCAGGCCGCTGCTTCCCATATCCCAGATACAAGGGGGGAAGATTGGCTGAGTACAGAGGTAAAATTACACTTTCTCCAACTATGGTCTGGAGCAATCATTACGCTTGAAATTGTCCATCAACATATTACAAACAATATATAGGCCTTTAAATTTCCAGAATTGTTGGGCCCAAAAAGTAAGAGTCAAATCATGTCCAATAGAAAACGCTATAGATATATATATATATATATACATGTATAATGATTTAACAAAACAATAATGTGGTAAACCCAATGAAGCCAAGTCATCACCATTTTCATGGGTGGGGTTTAAAAAAAAAACATCCCGAGTCATGGTAGTTCTTTCTGGCAGCCAGGGTTTCCCACGTTTCACTAATCATTGATCCAAATAGGACTTGTTCCATGAAAAAAAACATCATTGATCTTAGTAATATAAATGAACAATCAACAAGTATACATCTTTATATCCATCAAATTTCACCAAATAAACATTATATATATATATATAGATAGATATACATATAACAATAGTAATTTCCAGGGATTTCTCCATGTTTTTCCACGAAAAAAAACAAAAACCGTCAAAGCCGCGGCACCTCCACCAGCTGCTGGACCAGGTCCGTGGGATCCACCAATGGCTCGGCCCAATCCGACTCCTGAGCCAAGCCGGATCTGGATCTGGGTTAGTTCACTGGATTGGTTTTCTTGGGGAAAATTTGAACCGGAAACCCATGGGTGTTTTGACCATCAAATTGATCAAGCGCCCAAGGTGACCAGGAACATGGTTATAAGGGATGTGGACATCCCTGATCGGGCTTTCCGGTTTCAATTTTCCCATCATCCAATTCTATGATTAGTAGATGGGCAGTTTATCCCGTTGTAATCCCATGATATATTTACAGTGTTAGTGACATAGCTAAACAAAAAGAGTTACCAATTATTTTTAGTGCAGGATTTAAAAAGAAAAAACATCCACAGTATCATGGGAAAATACATCTGATACAAAAGTTAGACACTTAAATTTGTATATATATATATATATAATTATATATATATAGTTAGGGGGGATGAGTAACTATTATCGAAACGCGAAGCCGAAGCACTTTCGTAGGGCGTACCCCCCAAGCTGGAATCAACATGATCGATTTGACTACGGAATTCATTTTTTCTGGATTCCTTGAGAAGTCATTGAGGAATGAAATCAAATAGTTGGCTGTTCAATGCATGATTTGTTGCTAACGTTGGAGAGTTTCCAGCGATCAGCCAATGGGATCAATATTCAGATCACATTTGAATCAGCCACAGCTATCTAAACATGATGAATCCATTCACCATTTGCAACAAATCCATGATTTTCTCACAAATAGAGTCATTTCTGGAGGAATCCGCCCATGCAAATCCCCCTAAATTTTCTCGGCTCCGGCCTTTTCTCCATTTCCCTTGTGCGCTGTCTGGCTCTTCCGGGCCGAAACGTGCATGAGGAGTAAGATGCCTGCGGCCTGTCGACGTTTTCAACAACTCTTCAGTGGCCAGGCATCGAGCATCGGGGGGCTTTGTTACCGTGACGGTTGACCTTAGGAATCAATAGGAATCATACACACATATATATATACATACATGAATATACATGTATATCTGTATGTATGACGAATCAAAACACATTCTTATCTATACATGTTCCTTGTCTTTATTCATCAGTGTTGTTGGTCTTGTATGTGTTTGTATGATTTTGCTCCCCAAAAAAACCCAGCAATCTCAGGAAATTCAGAAAAACTTCGCCTGCGGAAAGATCTTGTTGGCATTGTCCGGGTGAAAGCCATTGAACACCTTGACCTGGAAAGATCCCACCATAAAATGGTGGCAATTTTGACGAGAAAAATTATGGAAAGTCTGCACCCTTTGGTGATTTGACATAGTGACATACAAAATGGCCCATGTCTAGCTGATGGTGCTGGCTCAAATGCTGATTTTCCATAGCTGACTGTCAAATTACCAAAGGGTATCCCAATAAATATCTCCACAATTTTGATTGTGAAATCCCAGAAATATCCCATTCATACGCCTGATGGTATATCTATAGTTCATGGCAGCCAACCCATGTGGCGATTGTGAAAGGGCTAAAAATTCAGCCCTGAGAATTGGGAGATATCAAGGGATATTATACACATATAGATATAATATATATATATATATTTAATATCTTTCAAATTATATATATATATATATTCACGTATCTGAACTTGAGTTGGAAATTTGCAGCAAAGGAAAGGTTCACTCTTCGGCGCTTTGGAGACGACATCTGAGCTGAGGATGGTTTGGAAAGGGGTTCCCATTCAGACTGTAGGTCCTGTACGTGACATCGGCAAAAAAGTGAGCCTAATACATCAACAAACCCCACTACATACCAAGTGTGATTCGAAGTGGTTCAAAGTTCAAATCTCAAGGAATTACCCTCTGGATCCCTCTGGTTGAAAATGGCCATTTATAGTGAGGTTTCCCATTAAAAATTGTGATTTCCCATAGCTATGTTAGTTTGCCAGAGGGTAATCTGCAATGCTGGTCTTGGCAATGACTCAGCTGTTTCCTGTGAATCAAAACCCGTCACAACAGTTATTCATGTCCGCATCCGATGCCATCCGGTTCGGGGAAACTTGCCGTATGTGCTGATCCTTGTTGGTCGCCAAACACGTATATATATATATATATATGTGTGTGTGTGTGAATATACTTGCACATATTCACATAATTTTACATAAACTGTGAGTTTCAAGATATCCTGCTTACATCTATTGAGTTGCCTCAACATATCAAAATCTGGACCCTCAGAATCCATCAAATCCAATGAATTTAGTTGTTTATTCCACAATGGCCATGGGGCAACACGGCCATGGGGCACGAGACAAAGCTCGGCTGCCCTGCCAAGCGAAGCTTCGCCGGAAGTCCCAGGGGTGCGCGTCCTGAAGTGACTGGCTGGTGAGGATTGAGTGTTTAGCTGGATCCTGTAACTGTGGCTACAAATCATCAAATCAGTGATATTCCACTGGGCTTTAGCCTCAACAGCACTACTTAATACAATAATTTATATAAGTTCAATAAAATCGGCGCGGTAGGTCAATCATCAGTCATCTACAAATGCGGCATTGTCCTGCCAGCCATAGAAATGACGACATATACACAACATACACACAACCAAAATCATCTAACATCTGTGGTTCTCGCATGTTACTTCCCGTGGCTTTCGGCACGATTCGGCACGGCATGTATCTTCAGAAAGCCAAGCCCTCTCAGTGCTGCACGCTGCACATGCAACTCCGCACGGGAAAACAGGGACAACTCTGAAGGGGCCTCAGATCGATCCAGGGAGGTGTGGGATGGGGCGATGATCCACCAGGAGTTTTGGGCGGCCTAGGGTATACCGGTATAATTACCCATAAAATAGCACAAAATGGCCATTTAAAAGGGAAACTGATGATGAACTCGTGGATTTAGGGGTGTCTAGTATTGTCTAGTTGTTTTTCGCGCGCAAAACCATATGAAATGCATTGAAAGGCATAGTGAAAGGTGTGCTTTTCTGAAATTGATCAGGGAAATCCGGAAAAAAATATGGGTAATAAATGGTAACAAGAGATGGCCCATGATGGCCCCGACCGTTTCACCATGTTTCACCTGGAGAGTCTCGACCGCGGCCTTGGGCGCTCGAACGGACGCCTCATCTTCTGGCAGGAAGAAGTCTTCCTGGAGCCGACAGCAGCTACAGCTGTTATAGGTTGTCATAGTTAGAGCAAAAAGTCATTCAGCTTCAGAAACTGTTAGCGGTTGAACATCCATTTCATGGAACGTCTAAGTCTAAGCAGTCTAACTGTTCTCTAAGAGCCTATAGTGGCACTCTACATTGACTACGAGCTGGGATTCCACAGTAGGTCAGCGTTGGGTAGGTGGACCGTCTACCAGAAACAGGGCCAAAGTCGAATTCGTCTGACTACCCGCTGGTAATATAATATAGCCGTGGAGAATTATATATATATATATATGAAAAAACATATTTATCATGATTTATCTATTGAACCAATTTAAGGTATGATTTTCCCTTAAACTATGATAGTTCTCCAACCCGTCTCCAATGTCAACTAGGATCATCACGGGGCGGCAAATAGAATGTACCTCCGGACCCTCTGGTCATCCAATGTGGCTGGAAAACCCCTAGAAATGAAGGTTTTTTTCCATAGAACACCATCTATAAATGGTGGATTCTCCAGGTTTGATTACCGGAGGGTAGACACGGTTGATCTTGGAGCCACTTGGAGGTTTCTGAAATGGGGGGTACCTCCAAATCATCTATTTTAATAGGATGTTCCATTATAAACTATCCCCATTTTAAAATTATAAAAAAATGGGGGTTTCATCTATTTTATAAACTATCCAGCTATTCAATTATCCCCATTTTTGGAAACCCCCATTTGGAGCCCAAGGTTCTTCGTCGTCGGGCTCTATCTCTTCGACATCTGCCGTCTGATCAACCTCCTCTTCCTCTTCATCTTCGTCCTGACAGGGTAAATTGTCCAGCCTCTTAGCTGAAATTGAACCAAAATGATCCAACAAAAAGGACAGACACCGCTATTTTTAAACTGTTCATGAGATCTTTCAAGTAGAAGTAGAATAGTGTTTTTTTTGTTTTTTGGTCCAGAAGAACAATGTATACACATATGTTATATATTGAAATAAATAATATCTATATATATATATATAATATATTATATATGTGTGTGATATTCAAACGGGATGTGATAAAATTGAAATTGGGTTTGTCTGAATATAGGGCTACAGTACCTCCGAATCCAATGTCCACGTAGTTATGATGGGATGTGCGGCTAATCATCTTGTTCCCTAGTATTCAATGGCCATGCGGCATCTCCTTGTCCGACAAACTATCCCAATATATCACCATTGATACAATACATTCCTACAAATGTGTGGTTTGTTGTTTTATACCATGTCTTAATCTATAGATCCGCAACTCGGTATACAACCCCAAACGCATCATCTCAAATTGGTTAGATGTTTGATGGTACATTACACTAACTTATTAGATTGGTTTCCCGATAAAACAAAACCAATTAATTAACCATGGCATATATTCCCGAACGTATCATGTCTAGATTCTTGCCTTGCTATGCCTATCCGACATCTTATATCAAGTTGCTCAAGTACTCCAAGATTTGATGATTTGATAAATCAGGGGATGTGGGATATTTATGAGATGGTATGTAAACATGTCATATTCCAAACATATCAATATCAAAATTCTTGACACACAATCCCCATGACAAACTTTGCTTCGATCCCCATCGATGCTGAGACCTGAGACGCCCTTGACTCGCCTCCCGATTTTCCGAGACCTCTTCCAGGTCCATGACCTCCTTGGACTTTGCGGGGATGTCATCCTGCCAGGGATACCATGGCGCCATCAGAGGGACAGTCTGAGGGCCCTGGCCCTGAAGCTGAGGGTCACCCAATCATTGGATCGTATGGCCAGTAGGCCACCCTTGAACTGTCAGGACACATTTATTATAACATCGACACTGGCACTCTCTCCGTTTGGATCCATTGTGGCATCCAAGACGTCTTAGCTTGACTTTGTCTGAAGATAGGGCACCCCCAAATTCTTAAATCCGTTGGTTGATCATCACATCACATCACCATTAAATCCCAATTGACCGCCATTAAATCAGCATTAAACCACCATTAAATCACAATTTACCATCATATCTCCTATATCCCCTCTAGAACATGCCGTCTACACTTGACCTCTTCCGCATCTTCCGTCAGCACTTCGTATGCCGCCAGTAGAGATTCCACATTTTTGCCTCGGCTTCGCCACCGTTTATCTGCCAGGCTTCGCCAACAGTCAGTAAGGCCCGAAATGGCCCGAAAACCCTGAGTAATGAACCATAAATACCGTATGAATCTCATATGACTCATATTGTTGTTCTTGTTTTTTTTGAAATGGTGTCTTTCATGTGTTGAAAACACTTGATCCGAATATTTGTTTGTATACTTAGATCTGGTTCTGAAATAGACATGATTTTGAAATGCGTTTGACAATCGGGTTTTAACCATAATGACTCAACTCCATGACCCATCAGGTTGTGTGTGTGTGCACCTCTCCGGTCCTTGCAGCTTGAGGAGCCCCACAAACAATTTCAGTCCTCAACATGTTGACCTAAGCCAGCGAGGGTCACGGCACTCGGGGCTTGAACAACTCAACCCTGAAGAATTTTAAAGTGATGTTGGATCATCAGCCCATTCTGTTTTTGGAAAAAACAACTATAGGATTTAGGGGAAATCACCAAGCAGACACTGGTTTTTCCTGGTGGAAAAACCACCTGTTTCCAACTTCCTTGGGATTCTCAAACCCTGGCCATAAACCGACCATGACTGGGGATGGCTTGCACCAATAAAATGGTGATCTTGGTGATGAATGGCTTGACCACATTAACCCGTTCTGGCCCTAGGCTTCCATGCTGGACCTGCAGGTAGTGGCTCTTCACCAGGAGCCACACTCACACGTTGGGACCTAGGCCACCCATGCGGTATCTGATGAAGCACGTGTATAAATTACCCTCTCATGAACAAGCGGCAGTGGAAAACCAACATTTCGACCAAGAAAATGGTTTCTAGATGGATAGAGACCTTGACATACCTTGACCTTAAGTGGTGCATTTCAGCTGCAGGGAGGATAGGCTTCCCGGCGGCGCACCCGCAGGGCCCTTGGACCACTCCAAACGGAGCACCTGTGAAGTCTGCAGGGGTGACTATGACGACATCCGATGAATCAACTTCAAATAATGATTTGAGTTGAACAAAGGATACCTACATCGAACAACTCTGAACCTGACAAACAACTCCTCATCATAATCAACATAATGAAAAATCATCATTGCCATCATCATATTCATCTTCCTCATATTCCTCATCGTCCTCATTGTCTTCATCAAAATAATCATAATCAAAATCATAATCATCATTATCATCATCATCATCATCATCCTTATCCTGCACTTCCATCTCCGCTAGTAACAGCCTCCGCCAACGGAACGAGATGTGGCCCGTAGATCGCGAACTGCGGCACGGGCTTCTCCTCCTCTTCCTCTGGATCTTCATCCTGAAGCTGGGCCCTTGGGATGCTGGACCCGTGGGGACGCATTAACAGGGCATCAGAGGATAGTTCCATCAAATCATCACTGGGGATCAACGCCTAAACCGTAAGTGCCCAGGAATGGGACCTGACCAACCTGACCAACCAATTTCTATGGGGTTTATCTCGAAATGAAGATTTAATCACCCAACATGGGGGATTTAAGTGATTCTTCAACGATCAAACGTTTGATTTCTATCTACCCTCTGGTAAAATAACATAACTATGGGAAATCACAATGTTTGCCTATACATGGCAGACTAAGCTGTTGTCGAACTGCCCGGCCTCCAAATCGCTGAGGTCGTCCTCATCCTCTTCCTCAGACTCTTCCTCCTCTTCCTCAGGGTCACGACTGCCGCGAGGCGACAAAATGGTCAAACATATTTGCCCCAATAAATAGTTGATGGCAACTATAGTTATATAATAATAATAACTATATATGGAGAGAGAAAATGAGTTCTATACCATGTTTCTACCAAATAATAGAAACATATGGCTACCCCAACTATTCCAAGGGCGCGCCTCCACCGGGAATTTGGCGCGAATCAGGCGCTTGCGCAGTGCGATCTCCTAGTGGTTGAATGATTTGGTTAAGAGCCTTAAGGGTAAACCCTGAAAGCCTGGTGAACATGAAAATATAGCTGGCAAAGAGATGTTTATCTTTCTTATTTAACCCCTCTTATATCAAAATGATAGGTTCTGATCCATCCACATTTGGTAGTACTTGAAAACCACCAGCCAGCCAAGGTGGCAAACTGGCGAACCAATTTCATCTCTGCTCCCCAGGATTTCTTCTAGTTTCCGATCCATTTGCATCGAGTGTATCCCAAGTAGTGCTTCAACATGTCGTTGAAACATCATGAAGTCATGATCATACAAAGTGGCGCCCCAGTTACAAGATGTTACAAGTGGGCTTTTTGTGTCCCCCAACTCTTCCAAAAAATTGAGGTTTCCTGAAATAGTAGCCCCAAATCATCCATTTTCATAGGATCTTCCATGAGTTCAACCAATATCAACCATCCAAGCGAGCTTGGGGTAGCCCCAATGGGATTGCGCGGCGCAGCCCTCCAGTCAGATCGTGGGATCCCGGGATCCCGCACCAGGCTGGGTCTCAGCTGCCTTGCTCGACCCCAGAGGAGCAAGCCGTAGCTGGCCATCCAAAAGGCCGGCGCGAAATTCCTGGAGCTAGGTGGGCAACGTTTTTTAAGGCAAAGAAATGGGTGAACTGGGAGAGTTTCTGAAGGCTTTCTGAGGTGAAATTCGTAACTATTGACAGACTATTGAGTTTAAACTATGCAGAGTTTATGGTGATGGGATAACCTAGGAGTTCATTAATGTGTTCATGGCTTAAACCAATTGACTTTAACTGCTGGATTATCCTTGAAAGAGATGGTCATGAATCCCAAGTTTTGGAACTAGAGTTGTTTGTTCATGAGCTGAAGGTCCATAGGTTGGACGCCTTCTGTGAATCCTCTCCAAAATCTGAGGGGATTGACACACATATAGATGCCCTGATGATTCACAAGCCCCTGGTTGGTTTTGATGATTTTTGATGCGAAGGTTCATGAATCATCCAATACCTGTTCATAATCAAAAAACCAAAACAACAAGCACCTACTAGTAAATGTGATCCCAAAGTTCACACATCTACCAATAAACGTGGGGGGTTTGAATGGGTGGTAAGCAAGGGACTGGGATTTCAGAACGGCGTTAAACATGCATAATTTATGTCAAGCCTGGATTAAGATACCACTGGCGGATTTTGTTGGAAGGCACTAATGATCACTAATGAACACAAGCACTCTTGGGGGGGAGTCATCCGAGTTTATCGGCCAGGACTTATACTGTGAGATTGACTTGTCAGAACCTGGGCAGTAGATCTACGAGTCTTTTGAATATCTAGCTTCGAAAACAACAAATAAACTCACTTTGGAAACTCAAATCTGCTTTTAGCAAAGCAACCACATCACACCAAACCAACCCATGCTTGAGTGGAATTATTGACCCTTCCAGGACGGATTTCCAGTTGAAAATATGACATAATTCCGGTATTTGGTTGGCCCTTATTAGTTCATGACACTTTAGGACCATGATTTTGATAGATTTCGATCAACATCACGAATTTGATTGGATTGTAGTTTAAAAAAACTAGACCCCAAATGAGCAGTGTTCAAACTCCCTGTCCTTTTCCCATTTGTTGTTGGTTAAATGGTCAAATACCCAACAAACCGCAGTTTTGTCTAACAATCCCCTAGCCTGATGGACCATGGGAAAAACGCGATTCCAGGTGATCCGGGCGTAACTGGGTGATGTATAAGCCACGTACTGTCCCCAAGTAAGTACAACTCATTTCTAACTATAGTTAAGTCAACTCACAAACCATGGCCCATGCAAGGATGGTTTCTAGTAAGCCCCCTAAGTGGCTTACCCCATGTATATACATATATCATATATATATATATATATAAAACTAAAAAAGTTGGGTTACCCTCTGGTAATTTAACATAGCTATTGAACATGGCCATGGATAGTTCGTTGATTCACCATGATTCACCCATTCAAAATGGTGGAACATCAGGTTTTTCCATGGATCCACCTTGGCTGCGTGCGGCTGATGGAGGCCGCCATTGCCAAGAAATCCTACGGCAATCCCATCCCACGAATCCGAAGTAGTTAACCTATCCCTGGTCAGAAGTGGAATAAGCATGGTTAATCCACTTATAACTAGCGTTATAACCTACTTATAGTAAGTGGAATAAAGCACCACGTACCATGAAATCTGATAATTGATAGTTTAATTTGTTAATGATCATATTTGTCAGCCTAGATTACATAAACCAAAGTAGAGTATAGTATACGATGGCAATATTATTAAACCTGCTTGATTATTGATTATCAAAGCAAATCGTTTAAACATAAATAAACATAAACCTACTAATTGGCAATATAACATCCATCTATATTGGTAATTACTTTTTACCAATCATTGTCAATACAATTGGTGTTGTGGTAAGTTTCTGATGAATGGCAATACCAATGGTCACATGGTAATAAAAACATCTCCAAGTCATCGCCGGGTTGTCATTGGGTTGTATAATCTGGCGAAAAAAAAACAATGGATATTAGCCAGTTACCCTCTGGTAATTGAACATAACTATGGACAACCACCATTTATAGTGAATTTTCCCATGAAAAATGGTGATTTTCCATACACATATTAGTATATGTTAGTTTACCAGAGGGTACCAACTGGAATGCACATCCAGTTGAATACTGCTGAAAGTGACTCGTGAGAAGGGTCACGAGTACGCGGTGATGAGCAAAAGATGTTGTTGTTTAGGATGCTTTAGATAGTTCGATGTTTTTGCATCATTCTAAGCGTCAAACTGTTCGCACATAGCATGGTGGGAAGATTATTTCAAAAAGTGCAAGGTGCCCAAAACGTGAGTTTTAGCTCATCCGGTGGTGCGGCGGTTTCCAAAACCACATTCTAAGTTCCGCTTGTGGCATATACATTGTTTTTGCGTTACGGTATATGTAGTTCACCAGACCTCTCGAGTAAGGGTTTCTGTATGGACCTTTAGGTCCTTTCTCATGTCAACCCTGGAGCAATAGACACTGCTGACTATGTAATTGGCAAACCCCTCAAAATAGAGACTAATTATGACTAATTACTAATTACTATTAACATGTGTGCTCACGCTAGTGGTAATACAAATGCAATTAAATGTATATATATATATACATATTATGTATATATATATGATTATATATGTGGTGATTGACTTGCCTGATTGTTTAGCATGTATTTACATAAATGAACAGATAATCGTATCAACATACAGAAAAAAATAAGGAAGAGGTCCATTGACAGCATTGAAGGAAACACATTAAAATCATTTAAACAGGTAGCTACACACATATCAAATCAATGGTTCATTCTAATGGTATTTATTTGTAGATAGCTTAGCTAGGAACCCCCTCCTTGGCACAGCCGATGGCACCACAGAGCCGCAGCTGCACATAGGCCTGGCGGTTTCCCAGTTCGGAAAATGTCAAATGTGGTTAAAACAATAATAAACCATCCTCCAACTCACAATAAATAGGTGGCATAAACCATTTCCAAATGGGTGGTTTAGTATTGTTTTACCCACATTACAAATTTGCTGGGTAAAACACCGCATCGGACTGTTAGTTTAAGAGAGAACCAAGCAAGTAGGGGCAATCTCTTTGGATTTTAGCAGACAAACACAAACTTGAACATGAGGACTTTATACCAAAATCTGTGCGACACAAAACCGTGCTTCAAAAAAACAGGTATGTCAATCAGCAAAAAGAACATGTGTTTATAATTAGGTGTTTTTGGCAGGTTCATCAAAATATGAAGATTTCAGCCATCTAACAAGCCAAATTAATCCAAACCATGTTTTTCCCCTTTGATTTCTTAATGTGTCTATTTCGAACGAAACCTGGTCTACCATCAAATCGTGTTTCACCGTGCAATGGGGACTGGGGAATCATCTAGAAATGGCAAAAAGGAAGCAGCAAAAAATGTGTCCAACCAAACAACCGAATTATCAATTCTTACAGGTCAACCACACGCACATACATACATAAGCTATGCATGTCTTACATATAGTGTAGAATTTTCAACAACATTAAATGGGGTTTGAATCAACAAACATGTGGAGTTGAACCAACCAATATTTAGTGGCATTGTTGGCTATAGATCACATTCTATTGGATTATTATTATTAGTCCATTTTTCATGTTGCAAGCAAGAACAACTTCATCAACTGGGGCCCTTGGAGATGATCGATTTTTCAGTGCCGCAACGGCATCACATATATTTTGATCATCATCGTCATTATTATCATCATCATTGTTGCTGAATTATGGGCTTTCGGAGTTCGAGCTATTGAATCTCAAGTATCACATGGGGTCCATCAGCCTTTTTCGTTGTCTAAAAATCTGCTTCTCATTTCTGGCACCACTTTCCCAAGGCCTGTGTGGATTGCCTGGCCGATGGAACCCCGAAAATGGACGATCAAACGGGAAATTCACATGAACGAAAACCGGTTGTAATAAAATCCTCAAGTGTGCTGGGCTCGAGCTGGAAAGCCAGAACAACAAATGACTGGTTGAAAAATGCAGGTCCAAGCTAGAAGATCCACAAAAATCACTTCCACTCTTCTGTGGGAGTTCTCTTCAGATTTCAACTTCCAACGCTCCCCAGCAGGCGAATTACCCCCTGGACTCCATGGTTTTACATCGGCAAACGCTTATAATTAGTGGCATTCATCCCGCGCGAAACGTGCAGAAAAATCCAAGGTCTTGACCCATCCCACCAAATATCGCCAGCGGGGTTGGAATTTCCATTGTTTATCGTTCCTTACTCAGAGTAGTCCATCATGTTTTTTCAAAAACCATCCCTGCGGTACGTTTTTTTTTCATTCAACCAATGCCCCCCAGTCAGCAGACCCTCTCCCCAATACTACCAGCAACAACCAGTTTGTCTGGGCAATCTAAACCACCGCCCAACATTAGCCTATTCTTGATTAAGACCAGCCATTATTAAACAATAATCTATCCCCCAAATGTTAAACACCCTCTTTTCTGGTACCAAATAAGTGTAAATCCAGTACTAAACCATGATTTCTTGAGGCTGTTTAAACATAAGGAAGGGACTACACCCAGCCTGCGCTTGAACCACCGGATCTCGTCTTCGGGCAACAGCTCTGCCTGAAACAGCCAGGTACTGATCTGTACAGATATTATATGAATATATATGTATAGAAAATATATCTATACAAATACATATAAATATAAATACAAAAAAATATGGGTGGCGGACAAATTACTTACTACTCGCCATGGACATGGCCAAAGTGGGTGGTTCCCTAGCGGTTGTGGAGGTTTTAACACAAATTTGAATATCCCAAGGCCACTCCTTTCTACTTTAGTCCTCCACTAATTTTGTCAGTTATTCATGAGATAGAATATATAGATAATTCAAAATATATATGTGATTATAAAGGCAATAACGTATACATATATTTAAAAATAGATAAATAAAATATATAAATGTGACGATGTGTGTACAATAAACATTGCCCTTGTGTTACCTCTAAACTGTACCGACAAACAAGCATATAATTATACGCAGTTTGAAATGTGTTTCCAAACAGAAGCAACTAGTCAGATGTGGCAGCATGTCACAAGTCAAGATATGGCAAGTAGGGACGTTCCGTTGTTCCTTTTCGAAGTAATGTTGCTTGCTTGTTAAATTGACAACAATACTACATGTATTTGCAAATGTACCATAGATAATTGCTAACACTTCAGGTTTTCAAACAATCATGTGTTTCTCTTTTGTAGTGAGAAAACACTCGAATGTAAAGGTGTCATTCTGGCAACCTCCAGAATGTCACCTGGCGATGAGAACCTCCAATGAGGTTGTCCATTGCCAGGTTTGATGGCAAAACCATTGCCAACCTTTGATACCCGGCAAGGAAGCAAAACATACACCAGCTCGTTGGTACAGTAGATACAGCCATTTACAACCAAACATATGCAAAAACGATCTATAGACACCAAGTCAATTATCTACAAATTGTCATGTTCCATGGTTAGATTCAGTTACCAAAAGGGTGGAGTAAGCCATCAGGTGGTATAAAATGGTATAAACACTAGTAAACCATCCCATTAACCATTTGGGGTCATTTTACATCATCCCATATATTGGTATACCCAATATTAAACCCCTCGTGGGGATTGTAATAAAACCCTCAATCAAACATACGGCAAGCTGGGAAATCCACAAACTAAATGGATGTTTATAGGGAAAATCACCCCAAGAATGTTGATGAAACCGGAGGGTATGTATCTATCTATCTATCTATCTTTCTATCTTTCTGTCTATCTGTCTATCTACCTCGCTATAAATACAAACTGGTATGGGCTTTAAATCGTCCCAAAAATTGGGTTTTCCCAAGGTTAAACCTCTAGTACTGGCGCGCTGCGGCCTGGTCCTGCGGAGCATCCTTGGGTTCAAAGGCGGAACGCCGAATGCCCTGCGACCTACATGTGCGAAGAGTCTAGGAGGATTGTGGTGAACATTAGCGTTACCTCCAGGAACATTGAAAATTGAAAGTAAAGTAAATCATGAAAATCTTTATTGATTTTGCCAAAAACAACATGAACATTCATGTATCTATCTTTTCTTTGGGGGATAACCATAAACTTGCGAAAGGTCCTAAGATAGTTCCTAGGTAGTTGCAGTAGTTCAAACAAACCATCTTCCCAGTTTGACCCCGGGCATCATCAGTTTTGGAGAAAAGCAGTCCTCCAAGCCATTATTTGGATTATTTGGCAGGGTCTATGTTGATAGTGATGCGGCTACCAAATTGTGGGAATTATGTAGGTAATTATTTGGAGGCTCGGCCTTCAACCCAAACCATTATATCATTATATTGATCTTGATGACCCCAATATCCCAATGCAGCAATGAAGTTCTTTTGTTTACCCTCTTGGAACGTACTGTAAATATGATACCCAAGTGACTTATTGGAGTTTCAGCTCTGATATTGTTCACTGAAATGTCACGTTGACCCAGGATTTACCTATAAAAGGAGGCTGGCATTACCCCATGAAAAATCTCTCTATGAGGGTCCCCTCAGCAATTGCGGGATTGAATCCGCCGATGCACTCGTTTGCGAGCCAGGCATGCTTCATCATTTTTCATCAAAGGAAATCATCTTTAAAAACGACTGCATTCAACACATATTAGAACTAGCCTAGTTGAACTAGCCATCTGGTTAAACAAGCCATCGGCATGGAACATTTGCATGAGACCGATGAGCTTCCATAGGAAAAATGATCTACAACGGGTGGGACCCACCTATTGCTTTGTTTATTTACTGTACTCGAAGTTAAAAACAACTACAAGCGACATGTATTTACATGTGCCATCTGGTAATTTAGCATAGCAACGGAAATTGGTCCATGTGTAGATGATTTACCTATTGTATCTCTGGCGATTTTACATAGCAAACTGTTACACTACCACATGATTGCGAGTAAAATAGCCACCATATTATATTAGATGGTTGAAACGCAATGTTTGTAAGGCTACTATTGATATATCAAGGCTGTATTTTGGCTACTATATGTTTGAGTAGCCACTTTATATATATATATATACCTAAGGCTACCCATTGATTCCTACCCATTGATTACCCATTGGATTACTACCCATTATATATATATGTGTGTGAGTGTGTGTGTGCGTTTTAGCCACTATATATTATTATTACCCATTATATAATTACCTAACGCTGCTTTGTCCAGCAGTGACACCACCCCTGGGGCTCCACGACTCATTCGCTTGCCATCGCACTTCCTCTGCCGACTGCGTCAACCACACCAGATCTGCGGCAGGGAATGGCATGGTCAATTTAACACTCCCCACACTTGACATATATATTTACATGTCAAAAACGGACTCCCATCTGTATAATATACGTTTCATGGAATTGCATTTATATATTTATATTTTGTACATGTGTATGCATAACATATCATAATATTAGGCAAATATCATATATGTGCATGCTTGCAGACACTGCATATATACATATAAATATATGTGTGTATACATGCAACCAATTGCAAGTTGCAATCCAGTAACGTTTAAGGTTGAAACATATGATTATATATATATATATATATATATATACACCAGTAACCGTTGCTTGCGAGGCTTTGTAGTTTGAGGTCACCAAAAATCACCTCCACTGGATGTGCTTGGGGCAGTTGCATTGGCAACTAGTGATTGGCATTCCATATATTATATGCATGGCATAGTATGACCAAGCAGGATCAACATTGATCTTTACCAAGTAATGGGAATGCTGGGGTGCATTCGTGTTGTCGGTGGCACGTGGGTAGGGCTGCAACTGCAACTGCCTTACACCTTTTTGGCATTGGATACGCTGGTCTTTGCATGTGTCCGTGATGCTCAGTATCACACCTTTCACGCATGCATATCATCATATTCATGCGAACTTATTTCTGATTAATCACATCCTCCTAATATGAACCTCCCCGTAAAAACTGTGGTCTAGGTGGAGATTTCCACATAATTGGGACCATTAAGGGGGTGTTCAATATTCGGGGGATGGGATTATTCTCAATAATTATATAGTTACACATGCGTTTTTAACGCCAAAATTGAGGTGGACCAGGATGCTACAACCCAAATTGTCCACCTTAAGCAGCTCCTCGGTGACATCCGCCCGTTTCCCCCTGTCACACGGAATTTTCTTCTAGGAATGTGGGATCCAAGTCATCATAAATCATCCCCAGGCATCATGTACCAACTATGTGGAGGCTATGATCAACCGTCCCAAAAGGCTGGGACCCAACAACTACCATCGACAAAGCGCAAAGCGGTGATGGTTTTTATCAAAGCGGATCCAACGGTACATGAGAGCCCCAGGGACTGGTATTCCAAGCAACTGGCTGGTGTACATCATGACTGAAAGCCCTTGAGGTAACGGCAAGTCGTGCGTCCATTAATGATATTATAGCCACTGTGTACTGTCGTCAACCCGGCCCAAAAAAGAACAGATTGACAGTTTAAAGCAGTGTGGTTGATCTCATTTGCATCACACTGTGGAATCAGGTAAATGAGGCACGGCTTATGGCATTTGGCTTTGCCGCATCAATCCCTGCCCCCTAAAATCTCCCTTTGGACCAGGAGGTTCACTCCTTGGAAAAAAAAGGCGTCCATATACAGTCCTCTTTTTCCAGGACTACTTGGGGTCTGATCTTGAGGAATTCCATGATTCATGGAGGCACCTTTACTGAAGGATGGGATGTTTTTGATACGTTTGGTCATTTAGGCTTCACATTGACCAGCCACACCACTGGTTCCAGTAGGGCCTCTATCCAAAGATTGTATATGCTCAATTTTTAAAGATGTTTGAGGAATTATGAAGTTTGGGATTTTGCGTTGGACACTTATGGTTTCTTCTGGTAGTGTCCAAGCCTCGGCATTAAACAAACATGTAGACAAATGGTTCAAACAAATCCACTAGTGCTGACATGAGGGGACTGGGTTACAGAATTTTCTACTTGGCCCCCAGCTTCAAACTGAAGGACAACATTTTCCAACCCAAATCCATCATAATCCTTTGCACCCTATGAACATATCCAAACAAATAGAATCCTTCAATGAAGCTTCCTCCATGAAGGAAGGAATTCCTCAACATTTTGCATTCAAAAGTTGATGGACCTGTACTGGGAACATTCCGATTCTTATACACCCGGGCTGTACATCATATTCATCGTAGAAGACGCCGCGCTTGTGAAGGGTTTTTTACTGAACCATTGGGTTTTGTTTTCAAACTTTTTCCTGCTTGTTGAGGTATAAAGAATGTCAAATCAATGTGTTACATGCCAATTTTCTATCATTTTTAGCCTCTCTCCCAACCCCTGCCGGAGGTTCAAATCTATTTTAACGTATGGCCAAGACAAAAGAAAAAAAACATCCTCAACCCAGGGCACTAGGTCATCTTAGATGCATACTACTATCTAATATTTCGAAACTTGGTCCAGGCAATAGACCTTTAACTTTATCTTACCCGATTTCTGTCATTTTGGCTTCAACACAGTTTTGCAGTGAACCTACAGGATTCAATCTTGGTAGGGCTCAGTGGCCCCATCTGACAGACCAGGCACCTTCACTTTGCTGGGCGTGAAGCGCCACGGCGACCTTCTCTTTCGTTTCCTCCCAGACCTGCCGCGCCATCATGGCGTAGCTTGGGCCTGCTCTTCAAAACTTCGATGGGAATGGGCCAACACCTATTGTATATGACCATATTTAGGGGAATACCCATCCATTCGCCAGCTATTTGCAGGGTACCTAGACTTAGAGTTAGGTACCCGGGTTTTACCTTTAATCATATCAATCGTCACTCTCTAGAAACAACCACAAACGGATGAACATGATAAAATCAGCAAGGCTCTTTCCAGGAGAATCGGCCAAACGTGTGGGCAAGGGATGGCAGTTTGCAACTTTTACCCTTGACTTTCCAAGTAATTGCCAATCAATCAAGCTACTGTAACTAAATCATATTAGATAACTAATCAACACAGCTAAATCATACTAGCTGAAAGTGACTCCCAAAAGTTCTTGTGATTACCCCCCAAACCTCCACAAAATCTTCCCGGCCTTCAGAAAAGGCTTCTGCCAAACCTTTTCTTCAGCGCCTCCACAGGCTACCTGGACGTCTAAGTTTGAAACATGCGTAAGTTCCTCGGGAGTGACCAACATCATTAAACATACACATACATATACATAAGAAATCTTTCTTGCAAGAAACCAAACAACACAACTAAGGATTCTAATATATAGTTATATTTATATATATATATACATAAAATACATATAATCTAAATAATATGTAATATGTAATGTAATATGTAAACACACACATATATATATAATTATGTATATATAAATAATACAATTAAATACATTCAAAATATATACACTCAAATGGCTGTAGTCGGAGTTGCATTCTTTCAATTTAACGTGTTTTCCGGGTAAATGTAACTATCTCAATGATTTGAACTTTGAATTTGATGAGAGATCATTTTTCTCAAACCAGGGCAATTTTTTCCAGCCATGTCGACTGTTTACAATGAAGAATAGCTTAGGGAGGTCCAATTCGGAAGACTTGACAATACGACTCCGCGTGTGAGAAAAAACACAAGCACCGATCCTGCAGCGTGCTTGCTACGGGGACACTTGCTCAGTCAGGGCTAATGTGCTTGCTTGGGACAACGGGCTACGCAAAAGATGATTTTCCTGTTTTTTCTTTTTGTTTTCTCCGTTTTTGTTCCGTTTCTTTTGGGAAAAAAACGAGATGGCAACGTACCATTGAGAAAGCAACGTTGCAATGTTTATTGGTTTGTACAGATCCCGGACACTTCGTGCTTTCCCAAGGGGTGCATGCTATCTCCGAGGTTCGCCAAAAAAGATGGAAAATAAAACAATAAAAAAAACAAGCCGAGAAGGGACCCTGGGCTGAGGAAGCACCTTACCCTTGGGGAAAATATAGGTTCAGGGGGCTGCATGGGGCTGCTTCACTTTAGTATTTGAACATTTTTCTTTGGTGGAATGGGAAAACAGGGCAAGAGTACGACTCTGCGGGTCAGGATGGCAGCTGACTCAATCATCCGAAGCAAGTTTGGAGAAAAATAAAAGAACAGATGGGGGTTGAAGTGAAGCGGTTAAAAAGGATTTAAACCAAAACAGTTGAGATAGACACGTTTAATTGAGAGGGAGAAAACTTGCACCCACAGATCTTCGAAACACTATATAGAATATGAACTATATAATGTCTAGAATATAACATATATAATGATATACTGAAATATAGTATGCATTATATATATATAATAAAATATCTAAAACCATCGCATGTGTGACTCAAGGCCACCTGGCTCTGACACCCCCCAAAAAAACCACAGATCACCTGGGACGCCACGTAGCGAAGCATATCCTGGCGATCCAACCGTTCCAACAAGGGATTCCCCTTGGAAACTCAACTGGGTCTGGCTCAAAAACTTCATCTTTTGGGGTGTAAATTCTCTGGATTTCAGGAAGTTGAACTCTGATAGCAAAACATGACCAAAATTCCACCAACAAAAATCATAATCAATATGATCCCTCGTAGGAAATGTATGGAAATGTGATTCCCAGCAGGAGATACTTCTTGCTTGTAGCCCGATACTAGGCAATGGGTAAGAAGTTTCTTAGATGGGCAATCCGATTAGCTAACTAGTTAGGAAGTGGTGGAAATAGGTGGGTTATTAACCCACTATATCATATCACTATATTCCAATGAAAATCAATTTTCTAACTAGTCAATTAACTCCATGGGCCCATCTAACTATCAACTCCCCAAAAGGATGGATATAATCATCAGCATATTGTGCATCCTGACCACAGCTAGGAAGATGCACGGCTTGCACCATGGACTCCACCAGCAATAGCAAAGGCCAAAGGTATAATCAGGCCTTCCCGCGTTTTTCCTAATATTCAATACCCGCCATAAACCCTGGTTTTAGTGTTGATTCTGTTCAATTTTGGGGGATCAGTCATGAGGGTATTTGCTGTCAGGGGGATGGGATATTGGGTTTGCTGCTCTTCCGGGATCCTTGCCTATTTTGGCGATTAACACCAGCTAGGCCCCTAGGCAGCCGATTGTTTGAAACCATTACCCTGCATTTCCAAGCATATATGTTCCAATTAGGTCAGTAATGACGCATTTCTTCCATTGCTTAAGTAATGATTCAAGCAATGTTGTCCTGCCCCTTGGTTTGGATAATCCAATGCAGGTTCCAACTCCATCATTCACTCACAACATATCGCTTAAACACGTTATTTAAACAATGCAGAAAGAGACTGAGATATCCAACATCTCAATCCCAACCACCAACCAATCCTGAATTATCTGGGCAAAACCAACACGTGAGCACTGTCAAACAATTTGGTCGGAAAATGGGGATTCCCAAGTTCATGGGAATGATGTATGTATGATGTATGTGTATCTATAGGGTGGGGTAACCCCTGTAATCATAAACCGACACTCATGTATCAATTGTATCATCTTATGTTTGGTGGTTGATATCCTGATAAATGAGGGATCTTTCCCCACCCAATGGCTAATTGACTCTATCTCATCTTTGACTGTAAACAAACACACGCGCATCAAATACAAAAGGCTGATCAATGAAGAGTATATCCATATATGTATAAATCACCGTTTAAATTACTAATGACTACTAACAATCTATATAAATCTTAGATCAAAACATCCTGATTAATAAAGGAGTATACTGGTGATATCCATATTTACAATTAATCATCATTAAAATCATTGTATAACATGAATAATCCCTATATAACATTTGAATATTATATCCATTAAGTAATTGAAAATCCTAAATCATCCTTCCTACCCAGTGGTTAAATAGCTTAAATCACCGTTCGAGCCACCCGATGCACGGCCAGCTTTTCGGCCGCGTCCACTTCCTGCGGTGAAATTGGCGTCCAGTACCGGTTGAATATCAGATCAATCCGCATAAATATGTAAATATATAAACATATCTCTTATACAAATCACGCACGAACATATATATATATATACACATAATTAAATATGTGCATATACATAAAATATATATATATATATAATGTATACATGTGCAAAAATAAATATACATATGCATATATCCATTTGTTTACATATATACATATACATATATACATATGTGCATATTACATTAAAGCAATTCAAAACAAAAACATATGCAAATATTTTTTTTTTACATGCCTATGTTGAGCGGATAAGCTGCACACATGCCTTTAAAGACACATATGAAAAACATTGTTAAAACATATAGTGCTGAGATTTGGCGGGATTTCATATTTCCCGCCCTACAGAATTATACATAAATACATACACACCCTCTCACCTATTTTACTCAGCATCATTGTAATTTTGGCAAAACCAGGGCGAAAACATGCCACATAATAGATCGATAGATATCCAACATACACATGGATTTGCAAACATCCATGTAATATAATACATACACATGGGTTTGCAAATATCAATTTAATTTTATATAATTTAAGCAGTAGCCAATCCAAATGAGGCTTCAAAGAATACATATGCGAACAGCAAGACACAATGGTGGAAATAGAGACTTGGCCCCAAATTTTCCATATGCAAATCATCAGGTATGTCATCAAAATTTATACAAGCAGCAAATTCCCCAGCCAACCCAATCACCATCGCAGACTGGTCAAGTATCGTCAGACGTTTTGTTTGTGATCTTTGAAGAATTGAACTCAACGCAAATGGGCTACAACATGCTATGGGACCCTGGTGGCCGAGTCAGCGTCCTTTTAAACATGGATAAACTGTGATCAACTGGGATTGTCATCAAATTTCATCCCTGTTCGGAAAATAACATACAGCAGAAGGCCAAACAAGGTTCTGAGCGGACTCGTTCACAATGCAAATGGTAGAAGTGCTGGCCCGCTTGCTATGGGTGCATCACACTGGGCATGAGCCACGCCGCGCCCAAACGCCCAAAAGTCCAAACGTGTCTTCGCAATATGATCAATTATCAATAACATCAATAATGACAAAAATGGTTCCCCTATGAGCGAGCGTCAAAATTCCCGTTGATTTTGCTGGAACAGTTTCTTGGGACCACAGGTAAAATACATGGTCGGCTCCTCTGGGTCGTTTCCAGTCAGCCAGGCGCCAACGCTGGTCTTCTTCAAACTCTCCGCGGAAAAGATCAGCAACGGACCTTGGCTGAATCACCATCACAAGGATCATCGTCGACATCACCATCATATTCCTAAACAAACTAGTAAAGTAAACACTTGAGGCCGGGGGTGGATGACGAAAGCTAGCGGGGTAGGAGAAAGAAGGAAGGGAAGAGGTGAGTTGCGGAGGGACTGTCATCATCGTGTCGCGGCATTGTTCGTCCCAACGAGGATG
>Ga0126342_10003796_pt1 | contig 25325 bp, 26 predicted proteins | sample Cyp1metagenome_FD_92528 | JGI IMG/M metagenome (GOLD analysis project Ga0126342, IMG submission 92528) | Coral microbial communities from Lord Howe Island, Old Settlement Bay, Australia - Cyphastrea 1 metagenome | ecosystem: Host-associated > Invertebrates > Cnidaria > Coral ... | reverse complement strand
GGGTTTCTTTAGGGTGTCGTTTAGGGTTTCTTTAGGGTTTCTCTTACGGTTTCTTTAGGGCTTCATTTAGGGTTCCTTTAGGGTTTTATTTCGGTTTTCTTTCAGGGTTTCATTTAGGGTTTCGTTAGGGTTTCTTTTAGGGTTTCTTTAGGGTGTCGTTTAGGGTTTCTTTTAGGGTTTCTTTAGGGTGTCGTTTAGGGTTTCTTTTGGGTTTCTTTGAGGGTTTCTTTAGGGTTTCTTTAGGGTTTTTCATTGATGGTTTCGTTATTTTCTTACAACAGCATGCATACAAGCTCCTATACTACTCTATGTCTGTAGTTTTTGTGCAGTTTACATGAAATATATATGCAATGTATTACATGAAATGTTATATGCAAACTACAATGTATATATATATATACTAAAACCCAACAAATGACAAGAGCCAAGTGAAGTGAACGGCCAAAACCCTCAGCCCAGTGAAGCCAAAACCAAAAGCCAGAAGCCAAAAGCCAAGTGGGCACGCAAATGGGAGATTCTAGCTCCAAAATGCATGCAAAACACAGGTTTTAGCTCCAAAATGCAGCAAACAGCAAGGAAAGCTGCCCCAGGCTGAAAAACAAAACAAAATCCTTAATAAAAAACACCCTCCGAAGTATATAAATTATAAATGCTTGATCATGGAGATATCTAGGGCCCAATAATAAGCCAGCTGGTAGCCGATACTGTTCACAAGAAATCTGAAACGGGGCATTTCACAGCTTGAGTTCTTCAGATTGCCAGGCTCCAAAAAAGAGCATCAATCGGTACCCAGTGGAGTTCAATCCATGTGTCCATGATCTGACACAAACCATGACTGTTGAATCTCTACCCTCTGGTAATCTAATATAGCTATGGGAAAATCACCATTTTAATAGGTAAATCAACTGTAAATGGCTAACTTTCCATAGCTATGTTAGTTTACTGGAGGGCATCATTCAGAAATGTGTCTGGTTACTGCGAAGGTCGTGAATTCCTTCCACCATCTGCTGTTCAAAGCACATGGCAAATGCCATACGTATCATGGTTTCGCAGGTGCAAAAACACCTTGAGCACGCCGGAGGCACAGCAAGGTCAATGATGTTTTTGCTTTGTTCTAGTCGACCACCACAACTTCTCCGATCAATGACCTACAGATTCCCTGAAAAAAAAATGGATGTGGAGGATCAGACTTAGCTGCCATTTGGGCATCTGTGCTTCACACAGAAATGATCTCTCATCTTTGCATTTCAGGTCTGAAAGTTTGTCCCCATGGTTATCCCAAGTATTTCTTCGGTTTTGCCGTCCTCCTCTGGTAATCAAAGGAGGCAGTGGAATATCCTCGAATTGAATGAAGGTTTATAGCTGGGAAAATATAAAATCTATAAAATCAAACCAGATGTTCTATTGCCATGTTTGATTGCCAAAGGGCAACTGCTCAGTTTCAATTGTTGAATCTCCATGAATCTCCAGTGTTGATGGTTGCGTGAGTTGTCTAGGATCACTTGCATTCCTGTGGCTGGTTGCTTCTCCAGTGATCCCCATCCAGATGTCAACGAAGGGAAAATCAACAGGAAACCCCTACATGGTAGGATTGGAAAGTATGGCTTCCTGCAGTGTTTTTTCCTTTCCGGTAACAAGATTTCACATCTTTGCAGAATTTGCCAGAGACATCCTTTTCCTGCTGCTTGATTGATACAGGTAACCCCCCACCGTAAAATAGGGCCAAAATCGTTCAAAGCCTGCCCTTCAAAGACGAAAGCTTTAAAGCCTAACTCACCAGTGGATGTACCATCTGGCTATTTAACATTGCCATGGAAAACCCACCCATTCTTAATAGGTAAACCATCTATTTCTATGGGCCATCTATACCACGGCTTTACGACTTTCCTGACTGGTTTTCCCTTGGCCAAGCAACGGCTTTGTCCTTGCGCAAGGTGCGCTGGGTCACCTCGTCACGCAAAGCCTGCAGGGCGGACCACAAGGGAACGGAGGCCCAACAAAGTGTGGGGATTTCACACATATGATGTATGTATGTTTTTTTTTTAAAAAAAAAAGTAATAATAATATGATAATATTTATGTATATAATTATATAGTATATTCATATTATATATATATTATATTATATATGTAATATTATATATAATATAATATATATATATAATATAATATAATATATATAATATAATATAATATAATATAATATAATATAATGTAATATAATATAATATAATATAATATAATAAAATATAATATAATATAATATAATGTAATATAATATAATAATAATATAATATAATATAATATAATATAGTATAATATAATATAATATAATATAATATATATATATATACATACATATTGGGGTATATCATACCATATCATACCCCCTTAAAGATTCAGAAAAAATCAATTGGAACCACTTTGGTAGGATATTGCTTTTGTGTCTTTGGGGAGGTGCCATACGTGTATATCTAGATAGATGTATATATATATCCATCACGAAGGGCCTGCTAAAAGTCACAATGCAACGCCAATTTTCATCTGGGGTTCCTCTCCTAATTCTGACTTGCAAGTGGCCTTATGGACCCTACAAAACTGTGCAGTCAGTGACAAGAACATCCAAAACGCCCGGCCTTGTTGCGCTGAGCCACGCTGGTGTACTGGCTACTGCGACCTGGCTGCCATGACAGTTGATGAATGGATGCATGTCACGTCTAGGATAGTTGTGGGGCAGTTCAACCTGAATACCTTGGCACATCCCAAACAAAAATTGTCAGAAGAGACGACACGTCGGGATGTGAATAATGACTCGGTTGTGGTGGGAGTTTGCTTTTGACCCACTGCCATTTTTTGCGCACCATTGGATGTTCCAAGTGTTGACTTGTATGTCTTCCTCACAACAAAGTCATGGACTCATGCCCCTCAGCCAATCAAGAAAAGCCATTCCAACCAACGATGTCCTTTCTAGGAAAGATAGAGGGGCCGGCTCGGCGTGAATGCCATCATTTATCCAGAATAGTAGTGGAAAATGTTGGGGCGGGGTACCCTCAACCGACAAGTGGCAAAGTATATTGAATTGTATGTAATATATATATATACTGTAGATATATGTAATATTAATCTATATTATTAATTGATATTATAGACTATTATAGATATAATGTATATATGTAATATACTTGCTGAAATCAGACCCCAGCGACCTCCCTGGCTTTCAACGGTGTCGCGCCTTGCTTGGCAAAGAGCTGGCCTCGCTGAGCCTCGCAGATCTGCTTCTTCTGCAGCAGCTCGGCCTTCCTGCAGATGTTTAATGAAAGTGTTCAATGTCAGCCATCAGTGTTAAAGGATTTATATGGATTTATAACATTACACAATGAAAGTTATGGATGGGAATTGAAATGTTTAATGATGCTTACGTACTAGTCAATTAGCTAACAATGGCTCATAATTGCTACTGGGGATATCATGGGCGCAACCGAAGCTATGACCTAGTTCCCAAGGCCATGGAGTTCATAGATTTGTTTTATTAATATAAATATAATATATATATATATAAAATCACCCCAAGAAAAAGTGAAACTCTGGGGGTCTAACAATGGGGGATACCCATTGAGAAAAACTCTGATTTTGATGAGGGACCCAGGAACTTGCCCATTCGATGGCCAATACCCCAAACCCACTGGGTATTACCTCATGTTTTTCCTGTAGATTCCTGGGAAACCAGGATGAAAACCTTGATTTGTTGCCGGCCAAGGTTGAAGTCACCGGCCACTGGGGCTCCCAACCAATTTGGGAATACCACTCGAGACAAATTGAACAAGAGATTAATCACGTGAATGGATTGTATAATTCATCAACAAATGGACTAACCAACTTCATCGTCACCGTATTTGAATGAAGAAAGGCATGAATTCATGAAATCTACAAGTGATCAATCAACGAGGGAACGGAACCCAACGAAAAGATACGAAAAGCATGGGTGTCACTAACGAATTTGACAATCAAACCAACCAGAATACTGGGGTACAATGGTAATCCCAAAAAATGGATGGTGCAGTTGTCACTGTACAAACAACTTGGCCAAAAGTCGTAAGGCTTTTGGGTCAATTTGCCCCGTGTGTCCATCAATGGACCCACGGCTTTCAATGGTGATAGAAAAAGCAGTGTTGAATCATTACAGGGGGGGAACGTCGAAAATCAGATCCCTTTTGCGAAGTTCCATGAGTATTGCTTATTGCTTAATGATGGGCCACATCTCCACGTGTTTTACTTTGACTTTGCCAGTCACAGGGTCAACCTGGTAGCAGTCCTCTCACTTTCTGTCGTAAATTCTGGCCTCAGCAACAATGAAGCGCCGGGTGCCACAAGAAACCAATGCTAGTATTATTAATATTTATCCCATTCCCCTAATATTCAACACTCTCTATAGCTTGGTCCCAAATATGTGTAAATCCTCTGCTAAACCATGGAGGATGTCTAATATTAGGGGGATGGGATTGTGAAGCATCACTTTGCAGCGGCAAGAGTGCTAGCAGGGTCATGCGACCAAGGATTTCTCCATAGTGGATACTGTATGTATGTGTATATATATATATATCCTATTGCCAACGTTTGGAAAGATATGTTCCAAAAAAAAAGAAACTGTTGGGATGGCTTATTAGGAATGCACCTAAAACTATAGTCATGGCATAATCTATTGGGGCACCCTACAAATCCACGGGAAATCGAGGCTCCAGCTTTTGGCTTTGCAGTTCGTTGAGCAGTTTTTCGCTCTCGCCTTGCAAGCGAGTGGCCTGGTGCCGGAGACAGCAGTGAAAATTCGGACCATCTTCGACCGCTGTAGTTCCAGTACCAGATATTACATATACCGATACCAAACAATAGTCAGTTTGGTTCTTAATATCCAGTACAAGATATGTTCATGAGATATCAGATCTCGCCAACCAAAATGATGCAAAGTGAATACTTAATGGCTTACAGCTAACCCGAAAATGATGGTTTATTTCCGCAAGATGGTGCTGCGATTATATCTACATACCCCAAATGATGGGACTATCCACAGTGTCTTGAAATGGGCCCCCATTTGTATAAAAAAGGGCCCATCATTGCTTCGGTTTACAAGGAATAAATTTGAATAAATCCAGCAATGAGGGATGGAATCTGAGGGAAATGTCTAGTGATAGGATCATCCTTAATCCAGTGGATAATTGTGGATAATGGAAAATCTGATCTCGAAACTCATCTCCACCGTCACATTCGCGCCAACTGAAAAAAGACTTTTTCCTTAGCACCAGGTCCAGCAGGTCGTATCAACTCTGCAACTTGAAACTTTCCACGAAATACCAGCCCGGCACAGTCTCCGCTGAAAAGCCTAAGACTTTTTGCGACAGAGAGAACTGGAGTGATGTTGAATCCCATCGTACCCAATGTTGTTTTCTGGCCAAAATCACCCTAACAGGAAGGACATCATATATTTGGTTGATAAGTAAAATAAAAATAAATAAAAAAAGATAAAAAAAATATAAAAAAAAAAAAAAAAAGAAAAAAAAAAAAAAAAAAAAAAAAAAAAATGTAAAACAAAACAGTGGGAAATAAATATGTGCTTTAAAAAAATAAAAAATAAAAAATAAAAAACTGATTGCCCGAAAAAAATGGAACAAGAAAATCTCTGGGAACCTCTGATGTAGCTGCCAAAAAACCGGGAGAAGCTGCCCAGAGCTGAATTTCTCCAACGGTGAAGCTCATCCCCTCCTTCAACCAAGGCGCGCGGTCCTACAGGCGGAGGCACATGTTTACCGATTTGATTTGCAAGAAATCGAAGGGAGTTAGCAACAAAATAGGGATAGACAGGATAGGATAGGCACCTTTTCTGGAACATCCTTTGGAACATTCTTTGTTTTGGACTGGAACATTTCAAAATATGTGAGACACCTAACCAGCTTACTACAGTTGTTTCGGGAAGTGTAGCTTGTGCATACTCTGTTGATCATAAGTCGCCAGTTGCGATCCTGGGTTTATCTTCCAAGAAGTTCCTCCAAGAGGAGTTTTGACCCATAAAGGGGTTCAATCTCCAAGGCTTCAAGCACGCCCAAAATGGGGGTTTAAGTGGCTGGGGCACCTGAAAAAATTGTAGTCTAACTGCCAAAATTGCAAGTCTCATGGGGGATATGATGACCATCCATGTGATTTTTGGGGGGTACCCTATTTCCAGGCCCAAATAATATGTTCATTTTTGGGGGTATGTCGAAGATTTTGGAGCATCCCAAAAAGATGCTTTGAAAGCTCTGAGATGCAAAAAACCTTCCTTAATTGCTTCACATTGGGGTCCAAGTGTCCAAAAGTCCAAAAATCTACCCGTTTTTGTTGATCTATTTCAAAAACGATTTCCGACCCAAAGCAACCATTCAAGGGCACAAATTGACATTTGCAAAAGTTGGATGTGGGGCGCTCCCATGACTCCTTACGGGTCAAAATGTTCGACCTTCACAGATTGTTGCCACTCCAATCCATTCGACATCTTGGTGGGTTTTTGGATCCTCGATTTCACCTATCATCACCCTGATTTCAACATAACATGTTAACTAATGTTAACAACAGATCTTGGAACATCTTTCGTATAGCTAGTTTACTAACTAGTTTACTACAGATCTTCACCTTTTCCCACATGTTTTACCGTTAAAAACCCATCCTGGATCCAACTGACGATCTTGGGCCGTTCTTCCATGGGATGATCGCCGTAGATCAGCGACGAGTGCGGGCGCCCGGAGGGCCGCGCAAAGGAGGCCGTGGCGTCCTCGCGCGCCAACAAGGTCTGCTGCGCCTGGCGGTTCGCCTCCAGCAGGGCAGGGGACTCCTGGCACAGAGAGAGATTGTGATTTTCGTATTTTCGTACTACTGATTGAATCTTATCATACCTTAAAACTTATTCATTCACTTCATACACATAATCAATATTTATATTATATATATATATTATATTATATATTAAAGTGAAAATACATGTTATAATTTGTTTTTGGTGCGTATGAAAGATGCGTGTTGCGGACCCCAAGGTCTCGCATGAAGTTTGCTGGTCCTGCTCCAAAGTCGCGGTTCTCCAAACATTACCGCAAACGAATGTGACGACCCTAGTTGGGTTGGTTTCGACAATTCTTTCCCAGGATTTTTGCTGTTGAGATGGTGCCCCAATGTCCTCCACATACATCAGAACATTCTGATTCCAGGTGTCGTGAAACACGACATCCGGCAGAATTTTCACCTCAAAGGGCGCCAACTTCGCCGCCAGTTTCTCTGTTGCCAACTTTGCCTCCTCAACCGTTCCTGAGGGTTTCCAGGATTCCTGAGGTCCCACATCAAAGTGTATCCGATATCCATGCTCAACCCATTGTTCAACTCCACATTCATTTTGAACTTTAAAAAAAAACACCTGGTTTCTTCCCTTAAATCTTTTAATCCTTATATTTCATCTCCTCAAATCCCCAATTTTTGCTCAAAAAACTCGACTTGTCCCGCCTTTGGGTGCATTTCCCAGCAACGTCACGTGTGGCGCGAAGGGCGGCGCCCCAAAGGCCTCCGAGACCTCGCGGATCACCGAGGCCAGCCGCGTGTCGAGGTCGCCGGAGGGGCGCATCCACACGGAGAAGGCGATCGCGCAGGACGCCATTGGCGGATGCAAAAATCTGAAAGTAAGGCCAGGGCCTTACTTAGCAAACCACATTCCAAAGTGCGGCAGAAATTCAGTAAATATCAAAGTATGCATTTTGTATGATTAGCTTTGAATTTCTTGCAACATTTCACAATCATTTGAACATAATTAGACGTATCATTACTTGGTACATGTGATATGAGTTTAGGCAAGAAAAAGCTGACGTTTGTTTGGTTAAGTCTTCTTGCCACCTTCTCTAGAGGGTCAACTATTGTCCATTTTGTCATAGAGTCTAGCACCAAATATTGTGACAGTTTCTCACTGTAGATTGAATAGTCTTTCAGAGATCTGGACAGAGATCTGGAAGGGGGGGGATCGAAAAAAAAAAGAAAAAAACCTAAGAAAAGGGTAAAAACAAACAAAAAGTTGTTTTTCCGATCGCCCCCCTCTCAGATCCCCTGAAACTAGCTCTGGTACTGGGGATTTGGCTCACCTAACCGTCTAGCCGGACGTCTCTCTGGACTGTTTGGCTGCACGGTCTACAGTATGCCCTGCTTACTGGTCAGATAAAAGTATGAGCACCGGCAGTACCACATCTGAAAACGAAGTCGCCATCGGTAAAAAGGATGTGTTTACATTTTTTTAGACTCATTATCCTTAAACTAACACTAAGTATAACCCATCTCATCTTGGATAAGACCTTACCATCATGTTTTTATATTCTATTTTTCTTCAATGCATAGCAAGGACATACTAAGCAGCAAAATGCATGACACTACGTCTTAGGGCCATGTCGTCCAACTACAAGGGCCAGCACATGATATTCAAGAGTGGCAAAGGAAGAAAACAATATGGAGAGCAATATTATGCATATCTATGTAAATATATATGGATGTTTTTAAATAGCAATCATGTATTTAAAGAATGCTACATTCATCATGCCCAGCAACTCAATATTTATTTGGATGAGTAACCTTGAATAACCATCTGCGGTCATCCCAGTGGAGCAAGCAGCTATATCATATACCTTTCATCATTTGCCTTGCCAATATATTCTCATTGAGGTCTTTGGGCAAACTCTACATATTGGTTAGTTAGTTGAAGTTCGATTTCAAATAGAGCCACCAATAGTACCACAACTTGTCAAAACTACAAACACAACATGGCAACCTATGACATGGTGCAATGATTACTTCATTTGGTTGAATGATAATTCAAGAGATAGCTAGGTTCACCCTAGTATCTTCATCCAATAATATCCGTCAAACAATTGGTTAAAAAAATCAAGTAATTTGTCATTGGGAAGAAGGTGTTAGCATAAGTGTTTGCTATCGTCCCGTTTCACTTTATGGAAGATCTGCTCCCTGCCACGGCTGCATGTAGGCATATCCTTAGATATATGTTCTGTCGTGATTGCGCTGGTCACAGGCTAACCAAGTTGATTTTTTTTCAGCATTCTCTTTCCACATTCTTTCCATATTGGATGGAAAACATTTGCATAGCATAGCATGAAAAAAACACGATATGCTTTGCAAGCTGTTGCCAATGAGGGACATAGACTATTTCCACAGCGTGATGATGTGTAATGTATATGTATGCTCTCTGCTTGTGCAGCTTGTATGTGACACTATTTTTAGGAACCCTGTTTGCTTGCATTGTTGGTTTGACAGAAAAACATGTATGGCAATGGCAGGTTCAGGTTGACACCACTGACAAGAGCACAAATGTATACAAAAGTAAGTTCTTGCATGAGACCCTAAGCTTCTGGAATGGCTGTGCATGTGATGGGTTAAAGGTGATCACTGCTACTTTATAAGATTGATTTTGCCATGCTGTTCTCTGCTTGGGTGTCTACAAATTAATCTTGTATATTCCATGTACGCCAAAAGGTTGGAAAACATAGGTTTGCACAGCACACACGTGAGAAGAGTGATGTGCTCCAAGCCTTTCCATGATCACAGTTAGTTTGTCATGGATTTTGCACTTGATGACAAGACTTGGTAGAGCCATTGAGATCTGCACTGCTGGTTCTTGTGATGAAAATGCCAACCATGCTGGTTAAAAAACTGGAGAATGTTGGGATCAAACTTGAGTAGTCTTGTAAGGTGTTACCCTCTGGTAATTTAACGTAGCTATTGAAAATGGCCATTTATAGTGAGTTTTCCCGTTAAAAATTGTGATTTTCCATAGTTATGTTAGTTTACCAGAGGGTAACCTCTAATTATTATCCTTTGCAACTACAAGTACTGGCATCTCCCCTGATGTTGCAAGGCTGTGCTTTAGTTTTTACTTGTAGAACCCACCAAGTCTAAGCAATAGAAATAACAGTTGTATGAAAACATGTACATGGTGATGTCAAAAATGGCACCTGCTTTAACATAGAGATTTACTTTAGTTATCTCATTATATAATCATTTTTGGGTATTGTAAGACAATGTAATACAATGTATATATATATGTATAGTAATCATATCAAGATATCGATATTGATGTTTTGCTAGCTGCCATTGGTCTACTTATAGCATATGGGTTTGCAACAAAAAAACTATTAAAACAAAAACAAAACAAATTGAAACGAAGGATATAGGTCCTACCTCCACCCACACTACGCTATTCTACATAAATAAACTGTGCAGAACCAAATGAATACGAAACAAATAGCAATGCAACAGAAAAAAATAGGGGAAATATCAAGAAAAAAGAATATGACTATGAGTATAAATTATCGAAAAACATCACAAACCACCGTAAAAATGGGACCCTTTAACTGCGTTACACTCGCAAAATCTGGGAATTCGATGTGGATCACATTGGATAACCATACTAGACAGAAATTGTGTAGGCCTCGATAGTGATATCTCCCCATGAATTCCCATATAAAGCAGTAAATATCAGTAAACTATAGCCTGCAGTCGGTTTACTTAGTCCATGTTCAATCCAAAATCTGGGACTTCAATCTTTCTGAATTTTAAATGTCAGGTATTTACCAAAGATTTCTCAATTCCCAACAAATGGGTCAAGTTTACCATAGTTTACCCATATACGTCACGCTGAAATCAAGAATCACCACCCAAAATCTATCCACTGCCCTTGGTTCAGTCGGGTTCAGTCTTCTGCACCTCGGTTTTCAGTTCCTCTTCAGTCTTCAGTGCATCCTTGGCGCGCATCTGCTCATCGTTCAGCTCCAACCTGGAAGGGCCGTTCGCCTTTGCTTGAAGTGCCGTTACAAAAATGTATGATATGTTCCCAGTAGATTAGATGCCCGAAAATTGGCAGATTGTCTATACGAAAAAATAAAAGATCATCTTGAGCAAATCAAAATCCAGCGGTCGGTGCAAATAAAAAATGTGGAAAAAATCGGTGAAATACCCAGTCAATCTCAGTGGAAAAGCCAGAAACTCGAAAAAAAACACTGATTTTTGAAATGGTAGAGGATGAAGGGACAACAGATACTCTATTCTAAAATTACGATCGTGAAAAAACACGGAAAGGCGTGGAATTGTTTCCATACCCCCTTTGGAAAACAGATGTTAGTGAAACTTCCCCAGCTTCAAAGTAGTCAGAGAATCACCCCCAAGGATACAGGAATTGTCCATTGCAAAGTTAGATTCCCAAAGATTATGCGTGGGTCGGTTTCATGACCATTCTTGTTCCAAAAAAAAATGTTGTTCATCATCCCCTCTGTTTGCTGGTGAAATCTGCGTTTTCGTTGGTGTAATTGTCATTTTGGTTGTTTGGACAACATCTTGACATCCCTCAATCAATTTATTGCTTGTACTGGCAAACAAAAAATTACTTTCTTCAAGTGATTTTCACCAGGTGACATTCTCTCTGACATCTATTCTGACGTTCTATCTGGAATCCTTTCTGGCATTCTATCTCACATGTATTCTGACATTCTATCTGCCCTTCTTCGCCGACATGCTATCTCACATATATTCTGATGTTCTAACTGGCGTTCTATCTGGCATATATTCTCACATTCTTTCTGGCATTCTCTCTGGCATTCTATCTGACATATATTCGGACATTCTATCTGGCATCCTGTACGACATTCTATCTGACATATATTCTGACATTCTATCTGGCATTCTTGCTGACATTCTATCTAACCTATATTCTGACATGCCACATGACATAAAGCCTGGCATCCTATCTGACATTCTTTTTGGTGTATGTTCGGGTCCGTGCGTGCCCAGACTGAGCTGGAGCTCGCGATGATAGGTCTCGGGTCCGTGTGTGCCCAGACTGCCGTGGAGCTCGCATGAACTTCTCGGGCAAGATTGCTCCACTTGCGCTGGCACTTGCTGTGAGATCCAGGCCCATTGGTGCCCACAGAGAGGACAAGCTGGCAGAAAAAGGAGGAAAAAGCGGGCAGGCGGGCGGGCGGGACTAGCACCTTTGATAAGGCAGGTGGGGAAAAATGTCTACCCCATTCACCGGATCCATATCCCCATTGATTGCTGGCTCATATCCCCATTGTTGATGGATAGTCCAAGCTGCTTTGCTCGGGTCAACTCATCCAGCTGCTGAGCGCGCAGCCGTTCCACCTACGACAACAGGGACGCAGCCCCCAGGGGGATCTGCTGGGACTGGCTAAAAACAAGCTGCCGATGGGGTGAAATTTGAGGTAAAAATTTGGACTTGGTGAAATAGTAGACGGCTTTGCAGGCCATGAAGTGATAGAGGGATTAGCATATGGAAGAAGAAATCCCACTGTAAGCATCCATTTTCACCATATCTATATATGTTTGAACGGCCAAAAACTGGAGGATCGCCCTATTTTTGGAATCCTCATGGCTTGGAAGACTCCCCGTGTCTGGTGACTTCAGTCTCCTGGGTGATGGGTCAACTCCCCAATTTCTATGGGTTGGTTGACCACAATGAGATGTTGATTCTTGGATACTTCCCAGACTTGAAAGATTCCACTGGGATGTGTAGGACCTGGGAATCTTACGTGGCTATCATTGGGTGTTAAGCAACAAAAACGGTGGTTGATTCGTTGAGACACACAGATAGTTCACCCAGTTGTACAGTGAAGGTTCTTTCAACAACTTCCAATGCCTGAAATACAGATCCAAGCAAATTGCACGGGTAAATCGGTAAATCAGTGGTTTGATTTCGGTAAGATCTACAGGAAACAATGTGCTTTAACCATCATGCTGGTTGGGGGGGGGCTGTAAATTTGCCCTCCAGTTCTGAGAGTAAACCACCGTTCTGGGCAAATCATTACATCTGTTCCAAAGCTGAAATGTTGGCCCATTTTGGGTTTGTTCCCTTTGCGAATCTTCCCATGGTGAAGTCAGCCGATGAGTTCATAACGACTCGCCCAGATCATTAGATGATATGAGCAATGATGGATAAACCACGTGCGAACTAGGGTTGATTGGTTTTCAATACGATATATCACTGAAATGGTGCTTCATAGTCAGGTTCTTGTTGGTATACAAAGACGGTCCCGTGATCAGTAACTTAGTTCACGGGTCCATTGTTTCCTGAACAAAGAACGGTCTTTGGAGAGAATTCCAAACATCATTTCAAGTAGTGTTCCACCCCTCAAATGGGAAATCTACCATGCTGAAGGATTGGGCAGAAATTAGATTCCCTTCAAAAAATGGTTCAATGACTTGCTGTCAGAAAGACATGGTTCCATCCCTTTTGAAACTGCCGTTGAAACTCCCACTTTGACTTCGTTTCTCCGAATCGTCTCAGGTGGTCAGAGGGCATCCTCACAGATCATGGCAGCTCCCACACCATTATCTTTCAAATTCAAATTCAACATTAAACTAGCGTATGTATCCACAATTATATATGATATGATATGATATGATATGATATATGATATGATATGATATGATATTATATGATATGATATGATATGATATGTATATATATATATGTACATATATATATACATTTTATATATATATATATGATAAATATATATATGATATATATATATATACATGATATATATATATATATATATATATTGTATATACATTATACACATGATCTATCATCATCCAACCACCAATCACCAATCATTCTTGGAATCTCACCAGAACTAGGCCCCCCACGCCCTGCTGGACCCCTTGGGGCAGGCCCCACCTCTTCGTGTTCGGCCGACACACGTTGTTTCTCTGTGGCAGCCTCAGGATCTTTTGAGGCTCCGGAAACCAACTTTGGCCAACATGGGCCAACCCCCTCTGGTTTCATCAAACATGGCTAGTTGGAAAATCCCCGAACTAACCATGGCAGTTTGTAGCTGGGAAAATCATTGAAATGGTGGATGGATCAGGTTTTTCACTCATCAAGATCGCCGACATTCACCTTGGCAATTCTGTCGAGTCAATTTAGCACCATGGTGTGCCAAAAATATCACCAATCATTAACAGCTCCTTGCTTTTTTCAAATTTGTTACCCTCTGGTGATTCAAAAGTTTGCTATGGAACATGAACATCATCATGTTTCGCTCAGGTAAATCATCCAACTATAAATGGGGCATGGTTTCCATAGCAAACTGTCAGATTACCAGAGGGTATGTTTATTTTCGATAAGACCCAAATGATCCCAATTGACTTTCATGGGATTTCATGGGGGCCAAAACACCAACCTGGATGGGTCATAATCCACCACCAACATAATTACCAAAGGGTAACGCGGTGCTTACCCAATAATAAAGTATCCCCAATATGCCATACATGGGTGGTAAAAGCATCCCCAAATGGTACTTGCATTGTTGGGTTTACACTCCAGTAAACTAAAATAGTTATGGGAAATTGCCCATGTAGTTCGATGATTCACCTATCAATATATGTTCAATAGCAAAATACTAGATGACCGAAGGGTACCGCAATATCCATATCATCCAGATTATTACAATAATGTTACATAATCAATTGGATCACTAACTTGTTGTAATATTATATACATAGCCAATTAGATCACACTACTAATCACTATAATATGACTATAATTATAGACTATAATCAGTTGAAGTTGAATCAATGGATATAATATCAGCTATTTCTGTTGCTTAACCACGGACGATTTATATGAAATCCGTTGAAAACCAATGATTTCTCTTGGTTTAATTCTCGAGTTCTGTTTGTATAAATTTTATTGCTGTCGCTAAGCTTCAGAATGCTGCTTTGACATTCGCCATATATTCCAATTTCACGATGGTCAGATCCATCCATAACCATCCCCTGTCCACGTGCCGCAACTCAGGCGCCGCACGCGCTGCACCTCCGTCTCCGCATCCTCCAGCGAGGTGCGCAGCTCCGAGGTGTCGCGCTGCACCTGGCGATCGCGGCCCGGGCGCAACCGGTTCAAAACGAAAACCCCTGGAATCCGGTAGGAAAACCATTGAAGACCATGGAAAACTATGGAAAATCGGTGAAAATCAATGGAAAATCCTGGAGAATCGTGGAGAATCAATAGGAAATCATGGAAAATCCCTGACGCAGTGGATGTTTGAAGCCGTTTTTCCCCAAACAGACTGAGGGGTTCTGACGGTAGGAGTTGAAGCCGGGTTAGATCAGGGCACGCCGTCTGCTTTGCGGCATTTTTCCTGTAAATTCTTGCGTGAACTTGCTCTTGTGAGGTGCCCACATGCATTTCGACGCGCAAGCTCGCACACCAAAACGTCCGGCGAACTTCTGGGGCGTGGGATTTTTCCTGTCAGTTCTCGCCTAAAATAAAATGGCTAGTGACTTGTCCATGTGCATTTCGACCGCGCAGGCTCGCACAAAGTCGTTGTCGCGCTCCTGGGCGCGGCATTTTTCCTGTCAATTCTCGCATAAAAACTGTTCTTGTGAGATGTCCAAGTGCATTTCGACTGCGCAGGCTCGCACAAAACGTGCTCCTGACTTCTGTGTCAGATGTCCATGTGCACTTCGACGGTGCAGGCTCGCACGAAACGGTTGTCCCGCTCTTGGTCCCTTCTATCACGGTCTTGCAAGAGTTTCAGGGTGCGCCCTTGGAGGTCCCAGTGATATATGAAGATCTTGACCGAGGTCTTGTGGAGATCCTTGTGAGAAGATGTTGTGAAGATCCTCATGAAATCTTGTCACAGGTCCTTGCATGATCTTGTACAGGTCCTTATAAGAAAATCTTGTGGAGATCCTGATAAATTCCTCTCTAAGAGGTCCTTGCATGATCCTGTGCAGATCCTTGTCGGAAGATCTTGTGGAGATCCTGTTGAAATCCTCCCCAAGAGATCCTCGCATTAAGATCTTGAAGATACTCTGCATTGGTGCTTGTATGAAAGTTCTTCTGGGATGCTCATAGGAAGTTCTGGTATGGAGATCTTGTGAGCTCCTCGATATAGATCTACAGTATATAGAAGGTCCTGCCGCTGCAGTTGCGCTAACGCCGAACCTCATCTGTTACTCTGCCATAGCTACTGCTGCTTGCATCTAGTACATTGACTTCCTACCCCCCACACTGTTTGGGGTCTCTTGCCGGTGTAATTGAAAGTAAAATAACAAAAAATGTCAAGAAGCATGTCCATTGTTGGAGAAATTCGGGTGAAGTCGTTGGAGAGTTTATTCATGTTTGGTGGATTTAAAGCATGAAAATCTGACTTTGGAGAAGAATCTATTTCTTGTCCAGCTATCTGCAAAAACAGATGCATAGTTCAGCTATGAATCGGTGTATAATGTAGAAATTACAGGAAATATCCACGGATGTTCTAGTTACTATCAGATATTCAAACGGGTCTGCCCTCAGAATACCCAGTTATGCTTTGGGTGTGTATTATCTTGTGGAAGTGGGTTGCAGTGGTCTAACGGGTAGAGGTTTGGAGGGGGAATGTCTACAGGAAACCAGAGATCAGATAGAAAACTCCTCATCTTACATAATTCAGAGGAGAATGAGAAGAACCAAACTTCTCTGGTTACGTTCACCAATATTGGCTGCTTAAATCACCGCTTCTCCTCATATCATGGTTCCTAGTCCCTCTCCATTTGTTTCTGGGTCCCATCCTCTGCACCGAAACTGAAATCCTGGGATGTGTTTATGCTAAATTCGAACGAAAAAGACAACATCTAACATCATCTGAGCCATTAAAATGCACTTATCCTATGTCATTTTACAATTTTGGTCGAGAGGTTTCCCTACTATGGGTTGTCATAATCCCCAATAGTTTAGGTAGTATAAATTCCCCAATAGATTAGGTAGTATAGTTCCATTTCATAGCCAATCAACAATGCTATTTTTAGTGGCTCATCTAACAACATTCTCCAACATCCTTTTTTCGCCTCACTCAGCACCCAGGGACCCACCGTCCGGGCCGACAGGGCCACCTTGTGAAGTTGTGCGGCGACCTCACGTTTTTGTGCCTCCAAACTCTCGATACGCTCCTGTTGGAGGTGTTTTGAATCACCCTCCCAGCATCTTGGGATGTGGCAAAGCCAAGAAGAAACTTACCAAAATCGTCGGAATCTCACCATTCTTGGAATTTCAATGAATTTTACCAACTTATAATCGGAACAGAATGGCAACAGAATGGGATATATATATAATCCTATATAATCCTATATAATCCTATATAATCCTATATAATCCTATATAATCCTATATATTCGGATTTTAACATATTTTAACCATTAAGAGGTGGAATATTGCTTTGTCTGAACCCAAAATCTCATGCTTTATCTGTCTATCATCATCATTTTGTTCAGCACTAAATTACCGCATAACCCATTTTCAGACGCATCCATATCATCCATATCATCCATATTGGGATCACAAATCCTGCGAAGGCACCAGGCCCGCCAGGTCCCCAGCGATCGAAAAAACGGCCCGGCACGGCCCCTCCTGTGCCGTGCGCCAGTCCCGATCCGTCAGCTCGTACTCCAAGCAGCGGCGCTGCTTCCTGGCAGGCCATGGGGGTGCCACAAAGCCTAGGGGATGGCGAAGTTGGGTCCCATGGTTTACCTCATTAATTCCTATGAACCAACTCATTCAAGTTGGAAAAGTCGCTGGGTATATGTCTATGGTCAATGATTATACATTAAACGTTCTTGTATGTGTCTGTGATGATGAAAATATGAAGCAAAACAAATGTCCGGTGAGAAGTCTGTGCATCTGTATTTGCACTCTCGACACTTAGCCTCGCTTTTCCATTCACAAGTACCACCTTTCAATGGCTTTCATATATCGTCCGATTCGAACCCATGACTTCAACACGCTGGCAACTGTATGATTTTCTAGGCATTGGTTGAAGGGAAATTCTATCGGAAACTTCCCCTTTTTGCTGGTCAAGAATCATGGGTTTCCTCTTACCCTGCAGTAGTGCCAAACATGGCAACGGGAAAGCGCAAATGATTTACCTTCCGTTCAGTGGCGATGTTGGGTTTCCAGGTTCGACTATGAAAGGGCTTATCTTAATCTTTGGTGACTAATCCACTTTTTTTTTCCCCATATCCCCTAGAAATTGGCCGGTCGAAATGGAGAAACTCCTCATCCGCTCGGTGTTTCAACCGGGCCGGGCGGACTCCAACTGTTGGTATTCCACCAACTCTCTTTGCTCCTCTTCAAGACTTTTGATGCGACTGGCTACTCCCTGCGGCGGCGGAAGACGGCCGCCTTTCGATGGGTTGCCTCATTTTTTTTCAATCCCGGAAATCCAAGTGGTTATCAAAACATCAATTTTTATCATCGTTTTCCCCCTTGACAGTGCCTTTGGACAATCCCATATCCATCCTCGCCCCTTCCTTTTTTCAGCACGGCAATTCAAGCGATGCACAGCGTGCAAAGGCTTCAGCCAAGGCAACAGCCGTGTCTTACCATCTCTGGTGACATGGTTATGGCAACTTCAACAGAGGGCGCAGTACCAATCCAAATTAAATTGTTGCTTTTCTTTTTAGCACGCAATTATGTATGTATGTTTATGTTTTTTCACAGAGAGAGAGAGAGAGGGTGGCATATACTATATGGAGGTGTCTTAAAGTGGGGAATCCCACAACCATGGGTTTCAATACTAAACTGGTCCAACCCTGGATGATTTGGGGGATCCTCATTTTAGGAAACCTCCATATACTGTAATCATATAGCTACATCTCATAATATCTCATATATATATATAATATATATAATATATATATATTATATATATAATATATATATATGCTGCAATCTAGAGCTAAAAAAGACATGGAAGAAATCTGTTCCATAGATTCCATAGCCACATCATCATTCCAAACAGGCCTCCTCTTTTCGGAGGGCCCTGAAGGCCCCGAAGCACTCGCGTCGAGCCTGTCGAGCCTGTCGAGCCTCGACCCATTGCGGTCAGCCGGCCAACTCTTGCGAGCTGTAGCCGGAGGAGGAAGGCGACCTGACGCGCTGAGTGTTGGGCTTAGCCTCCAGTCGTATAAAACCAATCTCGTAAAATTTACTGGAGGGTAAGGATCTATAAATAGCTTCTGGAATTATAATTACTAGATAAAAATATCCTCAACAATGATCTATGAAATGGGCCGAGATTTATATGTTAATAGTTTTAGCTAAGATAGGAAAATCATCCAGTCCATGTTCAATAGTCAATGATTGTTTGCTATGGCAAATAGCCCATATGTATGTATGTATGTATGTCTGTCTGTCTGTATGTCTGTATGTCTGTATGTCTGTGCATGTATGTATGTATGTATGATGGATGGATGGATGGATGGATGGATGGATGCATGCATGCATGCATGCATGTATATATATATATATGCTGATGTTCCAATTGGACATGGTGATTTTCTATAGCCTTGTTAAATTACTGGAGGGTGAAATTGAATTTTCCATGTTCTAATGGTTCATTCTTCCCGTCGTGGGTCTTACTAATCTGAAATGCCAGAATTATTCAATGATTCCAAAATGAGCACAATATTGTTAGTCAATGTTCTCCCTATATATATATATATCCCTTTTGTGCACGTTTCATTGAGTGTCCAGCTTGGCTGCAAATGTCTCAACCATCCACCCAAAATAAAGGAAAGCAAAAAACAACACCCTGGAAAGTTAATGTCATTTTCATATCACAAACCGTGGCAACTTGGGGCAGTTTCATCCACATCTTTGATGGAGGGCAAAGTATGATCACAAACCAGAAATGTTGGGCCACAGGCATAGTGACAAGCAATTGTAATCCTTCACAATCATCGCGTTGTACGATCATTCACAGCAATTAAATAGAAACCTTCGCTTTTTCTCCTGATCATGCCCACAAACTTCGCCACTAGGGTAATCCTACTAATCACACAAAGGAAATTTCAGGAGTTATACCATAGATGATTTCCCTACTTGTGCATGCAGTTCCCTTTAACTAAGTGGTGACATATCCACTGAATTCCACTGATATCCCATGATTATAGGGACTATCTCCCAGTGAGAGCACCATTGCTACACCACGTTGATAAGAAGCCCAACTTCGCCCCAAAAAATGGAAAGATTGTTTTTTTTTCGCTCCATTTACATACACTTACCATCCTGGCGTTCCCCGCGTGATTGTCCCATTTGTTTCTATGATTTCTAGATCCGGATGAATTAAACATCACCAAAACCGTTTTATTTTTTTTTCTTGGGATAGTTACGGTTGCTCCCATAACATTGTCCTATGCGATCAGAAAATGACTTTTCCCCAGTGTTTTCCATCTTTCATTGGGAAATTATCCCATGATTTCCCAACATCTTCCCATTCCAAATGCCATCCGGGCCTTGCACAGCTCCTTTTGGGCATCACAGATCTCAGCAAGACGCCCAGCAAACAAGCGCCAAGGCCTTGAAACCGCAGAGGAAATGTTCGTACTTAGAGTATATTTAACCATAGTACGAATGAGCTACTAATGTTTTGAGGGCATCGGTCAGTGGGGTCAATGAGGTCAACGGGTCAATGGGTCAATCTGTTGTCGCCTGGTCTTAAATTTTGACCCATAGCCACTCAGGTGGAGAATTCATTGGCAAATGGGTTCAAATTGCTTTCTACATGCTTGGGAGATGCTGGAATCGCAGTGCTGGGTACATGGGTGGGAAATCAGTTGATGGCCAGCATGCAGCATGGCTATGAAAACCTAGAGAAGCAAGTTGGCGATACAATGAATACTGGGTCAAATGCTTGGGATAGCTTCAGGCATCTCCCCACTTATCCAAATCTTCACCGCGGATTAAAACAGGATACAGGATGGACAGCACCTTCCAATCAGCAACCCAATGGCAGTTTTTGAAGACCGGCTTTACTAGGGCTCAAGATCCATCGTAAACAACCACGGCACCCAAAATCACCAGAACTTTCGCTAAACACCATTTCATAGAATTAAACTAAACATAAATAAACACTAATGCTTAACGCATCTTAAGACCACATTAAACACGCTGACTTCATGCATTCATTGAAAGAACTTATATAACTGACTAGCGGGTTCAACGCCATTAAACGCCATTAAACGCCATTAAACACCATTTTAAACACCATTTTAAACACCATTTTTAACACCATGTTTAACACCATTTTTAACACCATTTTTAACACCATTTTTAACACCATTTTTAACACCATTTTTAACACCATTTTTAACACCATTTTTAACACCATTAATAACACCATTTTTAACACCATTAAACACCATTAAACACAATTTTTAACACCATTAAACACCATTAAACACCATTTTTAACACCATTAAACACCATTAAACACCATTAAACACCGTTAAACACCATTCAATGTTACAGGAATCCACCATTTCCATCGATTTCATCGATTTCATCGGCGCCTGTGAGCAGAAATGTCCACCAGTAGCGCGCGGGCCAGGTGGCAGAAGCAGTGCTATTGTCGACCACGCTGCTGAGACCTGCACTTCCAGCCGCAAAAAATGACATGACAATGGGGGATACACACACTGGTTGGTGGTTGACCTACCCCAATGGTGGTTAATGGTGGTTAATGGATATATATATATCTGGTTGGTGGTTGACCTACCCCTCTGAAAAATATTAGTCAAGTCAATGATAGTCAATGGGAAGGATTGTCCCATATATATATATCATATATTATGGAAAATAGAAAATATTTGAAACCACCAACCCAACCAGCAAGCCGGGCTGAATTCGATCCCGCCATCCCGCCTGGAATGCCGATGCACTCAGGTCGAATCTTAGATACCACAATCTTCTGAAAGGTGTCCTGAGAGTCCCTGGTATGGAGGTTTCCTAAGCCATGAGGCTACCCCAATAGCTGGATGGTTTTTCATGGAAATCCCCAGAAAAAAATGGATGATGTGGGGGTCCCCCATTTTGGGAAACCCCCGGGTCATGTCTTTCCGATTCCAATATCACATTTTGACGATCATCTTTCACATTGGCTATCTGCCACGTCTTGCTCTTGGGAAGCCTATACCCCACTGTGGGTCAATTCAGAGCTCCTATTGTCACATGCTAAATTGAAAATTGGTACAGTAATCAAAATCAGTGGCTGAGATTGAGATCCTTTTTGTGGATGCACCTATCATTCTTGGTTGTATACCTATCTTCGCCTGCTGTCTCATTGCGTCCCTATGGTTGTCGGGCATACATACGCTTTCTGACCTCCAATCACCAGTGTTGGACCCCAAACAAATTATGGATACCAATGATCGGCGCATCAAAGTGTCCAACTGATCTATTTCTGGTGGGGTTGCTACATACTTCCATTCCCACCACTTGGAGATACACCCCTACAATTTACCATTTTGATGATGACAAATACTCCATATGGCCCAATTGTTCCGTTACATGTTAAGCCAAGCATCCAAGGGGCACGCGAAGGGGTCCTCTCGACAGTCAGTGATGGCCACCTGCACATTACAAGCCACAATCATGGAGAAAAAAATACCCATCAACATTGTCAACATTGATATTTTTGGAAAATGCCAAGAAAAATGTTGAATTAACCAACAAACCAACCAGTAACGAAATATGTGAGACCAGAAATGGAGACTGAGGCTCTGGAGGAGCCACTCATTCCGAACAGGTGAACAACGTATGTGGGCCTGTGGGCATTTTTTGTGCGCATAGATATGTGCACTTACACAGCACACGTATGTGTACATTTAATATTATACATATATATATATATATATATATACATATATACATATATATATATATACGTCGCAGCGTGAACGCTACTGGGCACGGGAGGGAAAAATATATACGTATATGTATATGTATATGTACTACCCTCTGGAAATTCAACACAGCTATGGGAAATTCAGCCTTTTTAATGTGTAAATCATCCAACTAAATGGGCCATGTCCATCCAGACAGATCCAAACAGTAGGTACTGTGTATTTTAGATATATCATATCTATACACATATAATGTACATATATATATATATATCAGCATATATCTGTATACACACATGTATAGCAACCAAAAAAAACGATGGAAAAGTTGGACGCCTGGAAATGATGGAGGAATCATCATGTATAACATGGTGGAAACACTTTTCCCTTTGGGGGGGATCCCTATAGGCATTACATACATGTATTTATATGTACAGTTTTATATATCTATGATATGGCTGAATCGTAGTAGTTCGATCACCTGAAAATAGCTGTTATCAATTGTTATCATACGGCCATTTGGGGATGATTCATCGACGGATTCTACGCCGGTTTTGGTCACAACAATCCATGGAATCGGCCATGCTCTATGTGACCTGCACACGGCTGGGCTGCTGCTCACCAAAGATCACCCCCTCTCGCAGCTGCTGCGGTTGGGCCACCTGATCTTCGGCAGTGGTCTGAAGCCATCGATTTCACGGGAGTCGGGGCCCTGTTTCAAGAAACCCCCATAATCATCCAGAATCCCCATATGAGGATACTGACCAAGTAAAAAATGTTCACCGAAAAAATACTGCAAGGATTATAAGATTCTAACCAATCAAGAATGGGCATATGAACCAACAAAAAAGGTCTTACCAACAGGAGATCAACACGGGATGTGCTCCTGGATCACAGGAGGATTTCGCACCGACAACATGTGGACTTGACCACAACAGCGAAGTGGGTATCTCAACTCACAGAGATGTGGACATTCATATCGACATCTATATATATATATAGATATTTGACCAAGAATTCGTGGAACAGAGCACGCAAAAAGGTGGACCTTGTCCCAGATAGATCCTTGTTTTCGGCTCCCAAACTGAATCCTGACCTGAAAGTACATGGACACCACTGGACCTCGACTGCTATCCTCCTGCGGCTAAAGAAAGGAACAGTCTTGGGTGGAGTCGCAAAATCTGCCCTCATATACAGCTGAAAAATGGAGACCCCCATTGATAGAGCATTTTCTCAGCTAAAACTGGATTTGTACCGGGGAAAACATTCCCTGTTTCCTGGAGTTCTCCAACTGCATCCGTGGGCATGCGACCCATCCCCCACCTACAGCCTTGCCCTAGATTGGGAATCTGCATCCAGTTGAAAGGATGATAGCTAGCTGTCTTGCAGTGTGAACAGTGAAGCTTTGAACCTCGGGGTTCGTTTCCTCCCTGAAGTGTTTTACGCAGTTCCATTGCAAGCATGTCTGATGTGTCGACATTGGGGGATGCCTCGAAACCTACAATACCGGGGGAGAGAAACATCCATAAATAATCATAAATCCCAGCAGAAGGGCTAACTCATTCCCATCTCCATCGGCACCACATCCCAGTCCAGTTCAACGATAAGCATACCACCAGGTGCCACAGCATTTTCGGCCCAGCCATCGCTTTGCCAACGCAGACCAAGCAAGGACCGCAGAAGAAGAAGATTCGTATCCTTGCCGAAACTCCCATGAGCAATCTGAGGTGGGATTATGGATTGGATCCAAGTGAGTTCAAATAAGGAGGGATTTCCGAGAACCGGTTTTCAACAAAACAGGGTGACTATGAGAAATGTGGGACCCTGGGAACAAACAAAATTAACACAAACCCTTTCAACATCAGTTGGTGGAATCATGTGTCACTCAAGGACCAGGTAGTAGTTGCAAGGGTTGAACAAAGACCGTGGGTTTCACCATCGGGGATTCGCATCTGTATGGACTTTCCACAGCATGAATCCATGCAAAAGGTTGTGAAGCATCCATATCTTATGAGTCTCAGAGCCAGGACTTCTGTTTCAGATACAGCATCGATTTTGACACGATCGCATTCGAGCAGTGTCACGCAACGTGGCCACGATGTTGATGTTTTTGTGTTCTAAAAAGCCGGAATTTCACATTAACGGAAACTCAGCCAACTCCTCAGGATCATCCATGTCCAACAAAAAGTCATCCACACCGTCCCAGTCAATTCCATAGCCGCCGGACTCGTCGTCGTCGTCGCCAGCCCAGTGATCAGCAATCCAGGTGTCATAATCCGAGTCTTCATCATCCCAGTTGTCCCAGTCGTTGCTCTGCAGTGTGCCACTTTGATAAGTCATCTTTGGAGTGGTTGCACGCTGTGGTGCATTGCAGGCATCCCTCCGACCAATGCACGTCCGTGGCATCCCTACAAAGTTCCATGGGCCCAGCCAAGACAGGAAATAACACAGTGCTGCTAAAACAAGGGAACACCGCCTTGAGGCGGGTGTGGGTTTTCTACAATTGTGTACTTGGTGATTGAATCAAAAATCACCTTTTTACACTGTAATTTGCAGTATTTTATGCTTGTGATCTATGAT
>Ga0126342_10003795_pt1 | contig 25327 bp, 25 predicted proteins | sample Cyp1metagenome_FD_92528 | JGI IMG/M metagenome (GOLD analysis project Ga0126342, IMG submission 92528) | Coral microbial communities from Lord Howe Island, Old Settlement Bay, Australia - Cyphastrea 1 metagenome | ecosystem: Host-associated > Invertebrates > Cnidaria > Coral ... | reverse complement strand
GGCGTTCCCGGCGTTCCCGGGCTCCGCCGGTGCAGCGGCACCGGTGGTAGCACCCCAGGTGCCCCAGGCCTTGGAGGTCTGATGTTTTTTCCTGGTGTCAATGAAAATTTCAGGATCCTAAAATGGAGGTACGTTAGTACCATATGTTTGGCCATAGTTTGGGGGTATATCCCCTGAAATTTAGGCCTTAGATAGGCCTTATACATGGTAGGTACCTTCAATTTAGGTTCCTGAAATGGCCATTGATGGTGTGTTATTTGATGAGCATACATTGGTAAGTACAAGGTGGTGCCCCCAGTCGATAGCTAAGTTGGTGAACATAACTCCAACTTCACTATGGTTTTTGTAGGTGATTTGATGTTGATATATCTATAGTTAGTGGGGTTTATAAACCAATTTAAAACTAGGGGGCGCATTGGTAAGTAGGTTGTATGTGTATCCAATTACGTGTGTGTATATTATGTAGTATAAATGTATACATACATGTATCTACACATATGTGTAAACACATCATACTTACATGAAACGGAAAATGTCTTAAAACGTAAGTATACAATGGTCACATGTAGAAGTAACTCATTATGATGTAATAAAGTAGTATCAACCTTGGGTTGACAATCTCATGCCAACGACTTTAGGATCCTGCCAATCTACTCAAATCATAAAGTTGAAATCCGAAAAGATAAAACCCAATCAACACCGTGGTTGTCAAAGGAGTGGAGAGAATATTTATGCAGCTTAAAACAATCCCAAACATACATAGACCATCACAGGTCAAGCAGCGTCTTGCGCTGCACTCTCTTGTTGCGGCTGAGAATTGTCATAACCTGCGAAGGGCCGAGATCGGGAATTTTTAAAACTGCATCAATCGCTACTTGCTGGTTCCTCCAACTTCAAGCTGTAAGCTGAGAAGTTTGAAATGGGCTATATATTAATAATATTACCCTCCACTAAGTTAACATAGACCCTGCCAGATAGGGGTTGGAAGATTAGTTTCCATGAAAAATTGGTTATTTTCAGGGTCTATGTTTATTTACCAAAGGGTAATATAATAGGAGTCAAGTACAGTCATCGTCCACCTTTGGGAAGAGCAGTTCCCGCAACTAACCTACAACAACTTCGTATGTTGATGGACACTTGGCATAGGGGGAATCTGTACTCCATAGATTGTCGTGCCCCCTACGGTAGTTATCATTGTTGGCAAAGGTTGACCCATCCAAAAACCTATCACGATCTATCAGCAACATAAACCCAACACTGCCTGTGGTACACCTGTTGACCAATTTAGCTAACGACTAACAGTGACTAACAAAAAAGGGCACCACCTTGTATAGGCACATTATTCTCTACACTCATCCATCTCATCTTCTTTGTAATACCCAACTTGACTTCGAGTGGCTATAGCCCGTGGTGCCATTGTTTGCAGGCGTCGGCGTGTCGTTCCAAGCATCATAAGTCGGCTGCGGCTGACTGTACTCCTGCCGGGGCTGAGCATAGTTCTGCGGCTGACTGTACTCCTGCTGGGGCTGAGCATAGTTCTGCTGAGGCTGCGCGTATTCCTGCTGGGGCTGAGCATAGTTCTGCTGAGGCTGAGCGTATTCCTGCTGGTCCCACTCGGAAGTCCTCAGTGTCAGAACAAGCTTGGCCAGCAAGACTACGGATTGCGTCAAAAAAAAGGTTGCTCAAGGCATCTGTTGGACAAAAAGTGCCTATGAAAAACACATGACTGGAGCTGGAACGCAAGAACAGTTTTGCAGGTTTGAGCTGGGATTTATTGCATCATCTTTTCAGACCCCATGTCGCAATCAAATGAAGCGGCCAGAACACATTGTTGAGGATATTCTGTTCTTAAATGGATTTGTCTGAACATAGGCTACCACTAAATCCAATGGTTCATCCTCACGTTCCCTATTAAGATTGTTATCCTGGGGGTAAATTACCATCCAAATGTAGATTATTGTTTCATTGTTGTTTGGTTGTTGCTTGATATAGAAGTACCTTGCACCAGCGCCGCTGAGACACGGCTGCTGTGCATAGCCGTTCTGTTGAGTGCCATTCCTGATTTTCGCATGTCAGCTTTGTGGAAAACTGAACAAGGGATTTTCGAAAACATCCGTGCACAAAAACAAAAACAACAGGGAATGGATGTGTTTTCCCTGATGTTGGCATGACAACAAAGCATATAAGGTATTTTTTTCGGGGTGGGGCATGGTCACCTAATTGTGTAGGCTTGGATCCACTGAAACCCGCCCCTGAAATACATGCAGTATTGGTTGGTAAGGTCGGGAGGACAAACTGATGGTGAAAGAAACGGATAACATGTTCATATATATATATTATATTATATATATATGTCATGATTGAATATATACATACATTTCCATTCATGAATAAACAATCACCTACTCACCTACCAAACTAAGGTTTACACAGAGAAAGAGAAGTCTTGGGATGTCGACGGATGCACAAATCCCACATAGCATGTAAGAAGACCATGCCCAATCATGGATCTGCAACTTGCGAAGTAGAATGCACATCCAAGTACCCCCAACTCATCCAAGTCATGGACGACCATGACTTCGTATTCAATCAACCATGGTGACTTGGGGATCCCCATGACTTTAGAAAAAACCTAGCCAGCATGACTGATCCAATCACTGCTAATCTACGCCAACGTTTGGGTATAAATCTATAGATAGTGTAAGTCCCGAGCTGTTAACCAATCAACAAAGGCAAAGTGTGGACATTGCCACCAATTGACCCCTGAACAAACCATTCACTGAGGCTGAGTCCCCGATGCGATGGTGGCTCCTCCCACGTGCGCACCATTGCCAGCCAAGGTTTTTCTTCAAACATTGTTTTCTGATTTGTCTAATTCATTCTAACATAATGGATGTATACTATGGATTTTCGTAAGAGATGCTGGGGTTCTAACCAACCACGGTATCCCAGGGTAAGATTATGCGAACATAAGATACTGGTTGGTGGTGCAATAACCATTTTGAAAAATATGAGTTCGTCAATGGAAAGGATGAAATCTCATATATGATATGGAAAATAAAAACAATTTTTGAAACCACCGACCAGGATATGTATATTACTATGGGCAAAAACATGCCCTGACCACCGGTATCGTTCCGCCCGCCGGCCAGCCGCCCCGGTTCCGCCCAGCCACAGTGCGTCTGGCATGTTCCAGGCGGGTGCATTGGCACGAAGGTTGCCTGGGGCCCAAGGGCCCAAGGGTGGGCGAGGTGAAAATGGCTGGGACGTGGCTGGAAAATCCAGAATGAAATGTCGGAAATCCACTGAAATCCACGAAGTAAATAGAGATTTAAAGCTGGGAAAATCATCGAACTAAATGGTGGATTCACCTGAATGCGGATGTAAGCTGCAAACAACTGGTTTCTAGCAGTAGTAGTAGAATTTGCAGATTTCCAACTCAACAAACTGAAAATATGAAGCTTTAGCCCCAAACCTGCAGGCCTCCATTTTCCGTATCTGGTAGTCGAGTCCACGCCAATCCAGCAAAGACACCCCCCAAGGTAATCCTCGGTCGCGGGGATCCTGCTTCGGCCAAATCACATGTGTGCATACAATATACATGAACGATTATAACTGAACACATACTGATACATATATAATTACAAATATATATTAACAATAAAAAATATTTACATAGTATGTGGATATATATATATATACACTTACAATCACTTACATATATATTATGATAATACATCTGTGTATGTAGCTGCATTTATTTAAAAAAATGATTATATATTTGATTGTTGTGGGTAGGATAGATAGACTCATAGGAAAACAGAGAAGTTACCACATGATAGCAAGTGGAGCCGCTACAGTGTAGCCGTAATCTTACAAGGTGTTGCCCGCCAATTTCGGATTGTGTAAAAACATCCACCAACTATAGACATTCTATAAAAACCATAGTTACCTGTACACATATAATCAAGTATACGTATATATATATATATATATATTATATGTGCGTGTAGAATACATAATATACATAAAAATGAAACTACGTACTACTACGAACCATAGTTAACCGATACACCAAGCTAGCTATCTAAGGATGCCCTGCAAGATTGTGTGCCTCCTATATTACATTGCCATCAAAGCGTTCGAGGCAAAACCAGCTGATCTTTGTGACCAAACTCACTTGGGGGTTTGGAAAGCAAAAGGGTGTGTATGTGGCAAATATACCGTGGCAATGGATGTACATCTATTAGGTATTATTAGGTCATGAGTTCATAAAGAAGCCTCACATTTCACAATATTATTATGTCATGAGTTCATATACAAGTCAAAAAAACACAAAATTATTGGGTCATGAGTTCATTTACAAGTCAAACATTTCACTTATTAAGGTCATGAGTTCATATACAAGTCAAACATTATTAGGTCATGGGTTCATATAAAAGTCAAATATTTCACTTATTGGGTCATGAGTTCAAATACAAGTCAAACATTTCACAATATCATTAGGATATGAGTTCAAATACAAGGCAAACATGTCACAATATTGGGTCATGAGTTCAAATACAAATCAAACATTTCACAATATCATTAGGATATGAGTTCAAATACAAGGCAAGCATGTCACAATATTGGGTCATGAGTTCAGATACAAGTCAAAGATTTCACAATATCATTAGGTCATGAGTTCAATTACAAGTCAAACATTTCACAATATTCGGTCGTGAGTTCAGATACAAGTCTCACTTTTCACAATATTATTATGTCATGGGTTCATATACAAGTCAAAAAAAAACACAATATTATTGGGTCATGAGTTCATATACAAGTCAAAAAAAAACACAATATTATTGGGTCATGAGTTCAAATACTAGTCGAACATTTCACAAAATTACTAGGTCATGAGTTCAAATACAAGTCAAACATTTCAGTTCACTATATTATTAGGTCATGAGTTCGTATACAAATACATGCAAGTAAAACATTTCATAAAACGCGTACTTCGCAGATGTTGTATGTCGCTTGGGATACCAAAACCAAACTGTTTTTGGCTCAACACCTGGGGTACACGTTCCGACATGGTTGCCTCGCTATTTAGCAAGCATCTCCATGTTTGTGTGCCATATCAACAATTATGTCAACTCCAGCGAACCGTGGCCTTTGACCACTTCCCGCAATGCAGGCAGTTGTAGGTTGGCTTATAAATCCATTTACGTGTACATATCCACCATATATCCGGGGCCATTATAGTAATTCACTAAAGAATAATGCTATATGAGCAATCTCGAAAACTCTAGGTTCATGGACAGGACATCCACAAATTTGGGAAGGGCCCATCGCTTACCACACGTTTGCACAAAAATCATATATGGCAAACTTGGGAGGTATCGCATGCAGGAAATTTTAATGATCTACTTGACTCCAGGGCGGAGGCTGTGCTTCGTTTTTGATCAGGCATCTTCGCTGCAGGACTTTGAGCTATCTGAAGAGGTGCTACTGGAAGAGGTGCTTTGCAAATCTCCTTTTCCCCACCTGCCAGGTGAGGGTATCTGGATTTGAACCCTGCACCACACCATGCCACACTGAGTTTCCAGCTTCCTCGGCATGGACAGCCAGCTTGTTGGCCAGCCACCTCTGTACAGCCACTCTATAGCGAGCTCTCCAGCTCTCCGGGCCGACAAAATCCGGAATGCTATGGCGCTTGCCAGCTTTCTGGGCCCCTACGGGAAGACTATGGCGAGCTAGCCAGCTCTCTGGCCCCTACAGACCCGAACCTTTGCCAGAAAGAATGTCAGATAGAATGCCAGTCGATCGATCAATCGATCTATTTATCTTACATCTCACCATCTATCAATCTATCCATCCACTAGCTAGCTAGCTAGCTATAGTTAGCTGGCTACCTATCTATCTAGCTTTCTCTATCTAGCTTGCCACCAGAAAACATGAATGTGTCACGGACTGATGTGCACCTGGGTGCCTGGGACAGAAAAAGGGGTATTGCGTGGGTATCGCTTAGGCATCGCTAGGGCATCGCTAAAATTCACCTCATAATTTTACAAATTTGGTCTGCTGATACTGTAGTACTTTGTCAGAAAGCAGCTTCACGAAACAACAGCAGTGCGGAGCTAGAGTCAGCAGAGAGGCAAGCAAAACAATGCAAGTTCACATGGGTGTCAATGGAAACGCCCTTCAGCAACGACACTAATTTGTCACAAGGAAGCTTCGATTCACTAAACAACAGCAGTGGGGAGATAAATTCAGCGGAGAGGCAATCGAAATGGCGAAAGTTCAAGTGGACAGTAAATGAAAAGATGCAAGGCAAGGATGTGAAGGCAGCTAGCGAAACAAACATGTTTACAGGGACTTGCCTTCCGCTTCTGCGAATTCCCTTCTCTGCGGACCACTCCGTGGATATCAAGAAGAACACTTTCTGAGGAGCACGTGGAAAGATCTTGAAAGGGGGCATCGCTTATTTGGGAAAGTCCCATCGCTTATCTCGTGTTTCTAACAATTTCCTTTAATTTCCGCAAACCAATGTCCGTCCCTTACATGTTTAGTATTGCCGGGGTTTTTGCGGTGGCTCATATTGTGACAATTTGCCTTACTAACCATGATTCCAGGGTTCGGTCGCAGTGAGGTTGTTGTAATTTATCCAAATGTATCCTTACAAAGTGGGGCCCCCTAGATCGCTAAGTTGGTTTGTAACTCCAATAACTATAGTTTATGGTACTTGTAACTATAGTTGCTGGGGTTTATAAACCAACTTATAACTGAGGGGCCACATTGTTCTGGAGTTATATTAGCGATTTTTAAGGGGTCCCCAGCATAGCTCAGAAAGTTTCAGGCCCGCCCTGCCACATTCTGCCACTCTTTTGGTCACGTGGCTTGCTCTCACCTTGGCAATAGGAAAACTGGAACTACCCTCTGGTTATGACTAACATAGCCATGGTATAGATGGCCCATTTATAGATGGTTTACCTATTAAAAAATGGTGCTTTCCATGGCTATATGAAATAACCAGATGGTAATCCACAAAACATGGATTGAATATGGTGTACAAAATAAAAAACGAACATGTTTTGACGTACAGATTGTTGCTTTACAACGAAACGAACCTAATGATTCTCATGGTTGAAACAAAAAAATGTTTTGAATTTATCCTAGAAACATAACAACACAAATTGGTGATAAACCAACAGGGGAACATTCAAAAAACAAAAGCAACACCCTGGACCCATGCTGATAGTTCTCCTGAAATCATACAGAAGCATTTCAAACAGAAGCCATACAATGTGGCCCCCCCAGTAATAAGTTGGTTTGTAAACCCCAGTAACTATGGTTATAAGTACCATAAGCTATAGTTGCTGGAGTTACAAACCAACTTAGCGATCGAACGGGCCCCACTTTGTACAGCTGAAACAAAACCTGTCCAAACATTGCAATTCAACCTGCCTGTGTAGAACTCCATGACCCCAAAGTTGGATACCAATTGGGTACCATTCAGCAAAGGAATATAAAAACAGCACCAACTGATCATACTTGCATTTAAAAATGGATGATGTAGACTTGCAATACTGGGGTTTTTGTGGATAATTCCTGGGATGGTACACTTGAATGAAATCGTGAGTGTAAACATATGCAAGCCAAATAACTTGTGGGGGCCAACATTGCGGAATGAGTCAAACACAAGGCATATTTGAATATATTTGACCTAAATTCGGTATTTATCATAGGCAACGCGACCCACTTCATACAAGGGCATTTTTTTCGGAGAACTGCACAAGATCATGAACGACGTTGCATTTCGTAGCTCGCCAGAGTTTCTGGCTCACCATACGATAGGACCAATTACAGGATTTCAAAAAAGGATCTCCACAAAATCGTGCTACAGGGACCAAACTAAGATATCCGTGCCAATGTTTGGGAACTAGAAGTTGGTTGGATCCGGTTTTGTCATCAAAAAAAAAATCGCTATTGTTTATCGACCGCATGAGTTGTATCCTGAAACACAATGGCCAAATTTAGATACTCTGCCAGCATATATGCATAGTTACATAATTAAAAAACATACCCTCTGGTTATTTAGCATAGCTAATTATTGAAAAGACCCCATTTATAGTTGATCTACCTATTCAACATGGTGATTTTTCATAGCTATGTTAGTTGACCAAAGGGTAACAAACACCAAACTATTCATCCAAGGTTTCACCATGTTCACCAAATATCCTTGCTTCTGCCAAGGCACTGTAGTGGTGCCTTCCAGGCAAGGCCGCTATCTCCAGCACACCCTCCCTGAGGGTTCCTGTCACCGAGCGCGGAACAAAAAAACTTAATGGCCATTTCAGGTACGATTTATTGGAGGTACCTACCTTAAGGCCTATTTCTTAGGCCTAAATTTCAGGGGATTTGCAAGCAATTTCTCGTCCAGAGGGCTTCGAAGTACCCAGGGATTAAAATTTTCCACCCCCAGGGAAAAATATCAACACCTTAAATTTGCTTTCCGCAGAGAGTCAACAATTCCGCCTCGAAATGTTGAATTCGGAGCTTCGTATGTCGGTCTATGCCGGGTAAAACAATGTTTTGCCCGAAACGCAACGCGTTGCGCAGCCCTAACTCCACATCCTGCATCTCATTCCACTACAGACAATGAGGTATAACACCAAAAATAACCCCCAAAAAATATCCCCAACAGCAACGAATACATGAAAAAGTCCACAAATGTTTGTTGGAATGTGAGAGCTGTTTGAGATAAACCGAGATAACAACAAAAACTTTGCTTGGACACCTGTGCCTGGACACCTTGCTTGCAAATCTGTTCTTGGGAGCTTTGCTTGGGAACCCTTGATGGTAACGTCCCTTGGGAACCTGTTCTTGGAAACCTGTTCCTGCAAACCTGATCTTGAAAACCTGTCCTTGGAAACCTATTCCCGAGAACCTTGCTTGGAAACCTGTCTTGGGAACCTGTTCTTGGAAAGCTTGCTTGGGGACCTTGCTTGCGAACCTGTTCTTGGCAACCTTGCTTGGAAACCTGTTCTTGGAACCTGTTCTTGGCACCCTTGCTTGAAAACCTTTTCCTGGGAACCTTGCTTGGGAACCCTTGCTTGGAAACCTTGCTTGGGAACCTGCTCTTGAGAACCTTGCTTGGGAACCTGTTCTTGGGAACCTTTGAGAATCTTTGGGAACCTAATCCTTGTTTGGAAACCTTTGGGAACCTGTTCTTGGAAACCTTGCTTCTTGGGAATTCTGTGGGAATCTCTTGCTCGGAACCTTTGGGAACCTTGCTTGAGAACCTGGCTTGGGAGCTGGGAATCTTGGGGAACCTCTTCCTGTGAACATTTGGGAACTTTGCTTGGGAACCTGGCTTGAGAACCTTTGGGAACCTTGCTTGGGAACCTCTTCCTGCTTGCTTGGGAACCTTGCTTGGGAACCTCGCTTGGTAACCTCGCTTGGTAACCTCAACCTTTGGGAACCTCTACCTGGGAACCTTTAGCCTTGCTTGGAAACCTTTTGTTGGAAACCTTGCTTGGGAACCTGGCTTGGGAACCTTGCTTGGGAACCTCTTCCTTGGAACCTCTCCCTGGGAACCTCTTTTTGGGAACCTTCGCGAAGCTTGCTTGGGAACCTCTTCCTGGGAACCTTGCTTGCCTTGCTTGGGAATCTGGCTTGGGAACCTTGCTTGGGAACCTTGCTTGGGAACCTGGCTTGGGAACCTTGCTTGGAAACCTTGCTTGGGAACCTTGCTTGGGAACCTTGCGTGGGAACCTTGCTTGGGAACCTTGCTTGGGGACCCGCTCTTGGGAACCTGTTCTTGGGAACCTTTGGGAATGTTTGGGAACCTCTTCCTAGGAACCTTTGGCCTTGCTTGGAAACCTTGCAAGAGAACCTTGCTTGGAAACCTTTTGGAACCTTGCTTGGGAACCCTGCTTGGAAAAGTTAAACGGCTTTGCTCAGTGGAAGACAGTCGAGACGTGTGCACTACGTCTCTCCTATGTGCCTCGAATGGGATACCACGCCAAGCACTCAGTCTCAGCCGATCCATCCACTGTGACCAAAGCCATGGACATGTTGCAGAAGGATTTGGCTCCTCTCAAGAAGCTCCACAACAAGAAGCTTGTCGAGACGGCGATCGCGGTCATGGAAACCACGGATCGCATCTCCAACCACAAGATCCAGCTCAAGGCCATGGAAAAGTGGAAAGTGTTTGGAGCACCCTGACCGACATGGAGAAAGAGGAGCTCAAATCTCTCACCAAGAAGCGCCAAGCAGCCTTGGAGGAGGACGATGTGGAGCTGGATTCGGAGAACCACACAGTGAATGATGCCAACATGGATGATGGGTCTGAGATTGAGGATGTCACGAAGAAGGGCAACTTCTTCTCTTCGACCTTCATGACTGGCGATGAGCGCGTTCCTGATGAGCTCTATGGCAATATAAATATAAATCTTTTTGACGCAGCTCATGCTGAAGCTGCTGAACATTTAATTCATGATGACGTCCCCTGAGGTGATGCCCTCAGTTGCAAAAGAAACAAGTTTCACGAGGCAAAGGAGCTCGACGTGATGTCCCCGCTCCCAAGCCTGTCGGCGTTCCAGTTCCTCAACGATCTGATGGCCCTGGACCTCTTCCCTGGCGTATCGTCAAAGCTGCTGTAGCCTTCATGGGCATGATGTCTTTGATGGTGCACACTCATCTCCGTGACTTCTTGCAGAATGACACTGTTGATGGATGGGAGATGTTTTGTTCGTCTGAAAGTTGGTTGACAACAGCTGGTCGTGCAGAAGGGCTCCACATGAGTCGCATCAATTTGCATCAAGGCGGTGTCCATGGACAGCGCTCAACTACAGGACTGAGCAGGAGCAACAAGCCAATTTCGCATCCAAGCGTCGTAGAGAGCGCGCCATGTTCAAGCTCCTCATTCCTTCATCTTGGACTTGGCAGCTGAAGATCCTTATTTGGAGCTCTTTTGGGAATGGCCAACTTGTTGTTTTGGTTGGCAAGAACCATGGCTCCTGCGGCTGGAAAAGCTTCTTCAGGATCAAGGTCGCTCGTGGCTCCGAGCTCGAATATGACGGGTGCAAATATGGACTTAGATTTGCTACCGGTGGATTTCTTCCAAATTTCTTGCGACAACATCGGAAAAGTTCAATCACATCTACAAGGCGAAGACTTGCACAGGGTGGCATGAACATGAGTGAACACAAGGATTTTTATTCTTGGCACATGTGTCGCTCCATTGCCCAGACTGGGAAGTCTGAACTATATCCAGAACAACTTCTACAGCGTCTTCATGCTCCTGTCACATCCATGATGACTGAGGAAGAGTGCTTGTTCTCCCTTGGACTTTGTGGAGCCGAGCACGAACTTCTTCCCAGAGTTTTAAGGATCCTCCGACAGATCCAGAAGTGGTAGAACAATGGAAGGTGCACATTGTCAAGTACCATCGCTCAGCTGGTCATCCCAGCATCTACAACCTTGCCAGGATTCGTCGTGATGCTGGTCGTCCTGCATGGCAAGTGAAGGCAGCTTTGGACTTGCACTGTGATGAGTGAGCTGCATCCAAGCTTGGCGCAATTTCCAGTGGTCGCATACCACCAGCATCTATGCGGCCTTTGCCAAAAGCTTGGGAGAGCGTTGGTGGACTGCACCGAGTGAACACCAGGCAAATCACAGATCAAGTATACCATCCTGGTCTGCATGGACTTGGTCACAAAGTTCAAAGCCACTCGCATCCTTCTAGAATGTGGACTTATACCCAACAGTAGACAGAGTCAACGTGGAATCTTTTTCTCAACTTTGGCTTCCAGACAAGCCGAAGCTAGTCAATCTGATCCCTGGCAAGTCTGTGACTTCATCAAAGATGCGAGAAGTGCTGTCGGAGATGAACATCATGCTTGATCCTCCAGCTCCCAAGGAATCGTGGGCTCATGGACTTTTACAGCGTGCGATTCAGGAGGTGAAAGATGTTGCCGCCAAGATTGTCCTGGCCAACCCTGACCTTTCACCAGCAACCTGCTTGACCCTTGCCACCAATGCCCTCAACTGCAAGGCTATACGCCATTCCAATGGGTTTATGGCAGCCAGCCTAGACTTGATGATGAGGATAGTGCGGCCTTTCCTATTGAACCCACTGAGGCCATAGACTTCACTGCTCTTCTTCAACGACGACAAGCGGCAGAGGAGATCGCCAGAAAAGTTAAGCTGATCGCACCCTCAACAAGTTGCGCAACTCCAAGGTGCGTCGACCTCTTCAGACCATTGCTGCCATGGAATTAGTGAAGATCTGGAGAAAATATGGTGATCCAACTGGTCCTCGAGGTGGCATGAAGAAACAAAGCCGAGCTCAATGGATAGGCCCTGGAAGAGTTGGCGTCCATGAAACAATTAATGGTCAACATCCTCAAGATCAACGGCGGCATGTCGTTTGGGTGGTGATCGGTGGCACAATGCACCGTTGCTCAGTTCATAGTGTTCGAAAGGTGACAGCCCGAGAGCGCTTGGACTTTGAATTGCGCTCTCATGAAGATCCAGCACGCTGGAAGTCCTTGGCTGACCTGATTCCCAAACGCTCCTATGTTGATGTCCTGCCTGAAGAACCTCCAGCCGATGAGGAAGAACTTTCAGAAGACCTCCCTATGGAGCCTGATGCGAAGACCATGCTGCCGAAACCAATGGTCCGACATTGGTCCAAACACCCTGTCAGGACACCTTTGCCCAGCATTGCTGAAGCTCCACCACAGCCCCTGAACTCCTATGATCCATCCTTTTCACCAGCGGTGGGTGTTGATGATGAAGCTTTGGGCAATACTGGTCTTGGCAACGGTATTCCAACCTTGGAAGAAAGGTCTTCGAGCTCAAGGGCAAGACTTAAGGATACTTCATCTCACGCACCTTGAGCTGAGCCTGACTCCAAGAAGGCCCGTGTTGATGATGAAGACGCAGTGTCTTGAGATGACTGAAGATTTCTATGTCCTGGAGTCTGACCTTGAACTACCAACAGCCAAACAAAAGCAGCGCCTGATGGGAAATCCAAGCCTCTTCCTTGCATCCAAGCTTTGCGATTGTGAAGTTCGCCTAGAAAAACTGAAGCCGGAACTACGTGAGCTGTTCCGCCGTGCAAAGTTGAAAGAGGTCAACAGCTTTCTTTCCAACAAAGCAGCTCGTCGCTGCGAGAATGCCCTTCAAGAACAAGAAGCTCGTGATTCTAGTCGTCTTACGCGCTGCCACTGGGTTTTGACTTGGAAGCCCACTCCTGATGAGGCCTTACCTGAGGCTATGGATGAAGTGGCCAAAAAGCCTGATGACAGCACCTTCACATTGGATGGCAAGTGTAAGGCCAAGGCAAGAATTGTTCTACTTGGCTTTGAGCATTCCGACCTTTTGTCAGACCATTACCAGACTGCAAGTCCGTTTCAAGCGGTGCTGGCAAGAAACCTTTCCTATCAACTTGTTCTTCAAGAAGGTTGGGAAATTGAAGGGTTGGATTTGTCAACGGCATTTTTGCAGACTTTACCGTCAGAAGAGACCAAGAAGCTTTGGGCCACAGGAGTTCAAGAACTACGTGAGGCGTTGAACTTGCCTCCCATTGGAATTCTTCGCATCTTGAAGAACCTCTATGTTTGGTGGTTCCCTGAAAACTCTTGGTGCAGTGCAAATTGTTGGAGATCCCTGTTGATGGATTTGGCGAGTTCCTGTCACGCCTCAAGATCAGTAACTCCTTGACTCTCAAAATCCCCTTCATGACAAGATCAAGTGCAAGACTTTAGGGTTCATGGATGGGCATGTTGATGATTTTCACCGAGCAGGTGATTTGTCCGATGAATGATGGCTTCAAATTCGTTCCAAGATCGATGCCATGTACAAATGGGGACAGCTGAAGAAGAATGAGTATACCGCCACGCTGGCACTGACCTCATCTTGACTCAAGATCCAGTGTTTGGAAGGTGCCTCACTATCGATCAAAGCTACTACATTGAGGTGCTCGAAGAAATTCAAATTGATCCTCAGCGCTTCTCCATGAGGACCATGTCTGACAAGGAGATCTGTGCATGTCGGGGCGCGATTGGTGCTCTTCAGTGGGTAGCAGTTCAAACACAACCTTTGGTGTGTGCTCGCTGCAACTTCTTGCTGTCTGAACTTGCTGGACAGCCAGCGATGCGTGTGGCCCAGGAGATCCAAGAGTTGATCAAGGAACTCAGAGAATCCAGCAGGTTTTTGAAGTTTTTCAGAATCCCCAAAGTTAATCATTGGGTTTGGGTGATCAAGCACATCTAAATAGACCAAAAGGCGGTAGCACCGGTGGTTTATACTCATTTTTTTGAGTAATCAAGATTGAGCACTTGGCCAACCAGCTCCTATGGTTCTTGTGACATAGAAAACTTTCATGCTGAAGCGGGTCGCCATTGGCACCAACGACGCAGAGGTGCAACCTTTGCCTCCGAAGAAGAAGCAAAGCTCGTTCTTGGATTGCTTGGCACGGACTCAAAGGGTGGTGAATGAGAGTCCCATGTTTGGTTTGTCAAACACTCGCTGTGCCATTCAAGCCTTTCAGCTGAAAGAAGCCATTCCACTATGTTTGACTAGACTGGCCAGTGACTGGAATCTTTCCGAGTGCATGATCAAGAAGAAGGAAGAATGCCGAAAATCCCTGGAGTTCTTTTTGAAACGCCGAGTTTGGATGTTGAAATTTGATCCAAACTTTATATGCACAGTCTGCTAGGAAAGAGCGTGCAACCAAGGGCAAACCAATCCAGCAGTCGCAAGGACTACAGACCAAGAACTCACAATAATGTTAGGGTGATGCAATTCCTTCAGAGTTGTCCCATTTATGTGCAGCATGAGTAGTTCTGGCATGTTTTTGTCCTTTGGCCCAAATCATTCAGAGGGCCCTCTTTTCGAAGCCAACTCGTGCGCTACGCCATGAAAACAGGTCTCGTGTGACTGTGCTTGCGAGGTGGCTTTCAGTACGCCCATTTGATCGAATTGTGTTGAACATCTCATTCTTTGGAACATCCATCAATTGATCTTCAGTCGCAATCTCAGTTCCTGTCTTGCTACCTGAACCTACCCAACCAAAATTCAGCAAATGTTGGCCTAATCAACCCCTATCTGTTTGAATCATTCCCGCAGTCATGCAACTCTAATGCAGCACATGCAATTCCAAAGAGAAACCCAGTTTCGAAGTACATATATTCACATTGAAATTATCTGAAGCACACATATGTATGTATATATGTATATATATATATGTATACATACAAAGATGATCAAATTGTTTTTCCTGCGTTTTTTCTCTTCCCCAATGTCTAGGATTACCCGGAGCGGACCTGTCGATTTTCCTCCCTGCAGAACCTCCCCTTCCAAGAAGACTTCATCACCTACCACGGTGAGGCCGGTCCCAAGCAACACGAAAAAGTCGGGGATGTACAGTTATGGCCATTGATTAGTTGTAAATACTTTAAACACCATTTATAGAATGTATAATCCCATTTCTAACCAGTTATAGCTAATAAATGGCCATAACTGTATGGTTAGAACCTTAATTCACAATCATAGGAATCATAGGCAAATTGATGGCTTGAAAAGTCAGGCGATTTTCTACAGTTAAGTGAGTTGGATGGGCAAAAATAAACGGACCATTTTTTAAGAGGGACACTTGAATGCCGGGGTAAACTATTGTGTTTTGTTTGGTATGTGTTGGCTTATCAAGGAAAAAGCATAGGTTAGGTAGGCAAGTAGGTAGATGGATGGATGGATGGATGGATCGATTTGGTAGGTAGGTAGATAGCTAGATAGCTAGATAGCTAGATAGCTAGCTAGCCAGATAGCCAGATAGCTAGATAGCTAGATAGCTAGCTAGCTAGCTAGATAGATAGATAGACAGATAGATAGATAGCTAGATAGATCGATAGATAGATAGACTAGATCGACTGATAGATAGATAGGTGGGAAAAAAGAAAGAGAGAAAGAAAGAAAGATAGATAGATAGATAGCTAGATAGATAGCTGGATAGCTAGATAGCTAGATAGATAGATAGATAGATTAGATAGATTAGATAGATTAGATAGATAGCTAGCTAGCTAGCTAGATAGATAGATCGATCGATAGATAGATAGATAGACTGGATCGACAGAAGATAGATTAGATCGACAGATAGATAGATAGGTGGGAAAAAAGAAAGGTCGATAGATAGATAGATATAGATAGATATAGATAGATATGGATAGATATAGATAGATATAGATAGATACAGATAGATATAGATAGATATAGATAGATATAGATAGATATAGATAGATATAGATAGATATAGATAGAAATAGATAGATGCAAATAGATATAGATAGGTACAGATAGATATAGATACATATAGATAGAGATAGATAGATATAGATAGATAAGGATAGATATAGACAGATATAGATAGATATAGATAGATATAGATAGATAGGTAGATAGATAGACAGATAGATAGATCAATCAATCGATCGATAGATAGAAAGATAGAAATATAGATATATAGATATACGGATAGCCAGTTTTATAGAAACATAGATAATTTAATAGTATTTACATTCATTTTCTCCATTGACAGTTAAACAAGGTGGATTCCTCCAGATTCAGTACTTGGTTCATCACCAGGTTAACTATGGTTTAGGGTGTGTATGTGTGTATACTCATTACACTTTCACGCTTAATGTGCTTTAAAATAAAAAGAACAAATCTCATCACTGGGCACCTTGCCTTTGTTTCAGAAATTGAAGTTGTGATCCACCAATGGTGACTTCATACTGAGCTCACTTTAATAATTTACATCTTCACCTGCTCAGGGCACACAGGTTCTCCCCACCAAGATTCTTTAGATGCTCATGCGTCAAAAAATGAATGGCAAACAAAGAGTCAGCGAAATTCAATTCATTATGTTCACCTTAGGTTCATCTTGGTTACTACAGTGCGAGGCCCTTCAAGATAGCGTGCAACATACATTTCTCAACGGAAAACAAACATAAAAAATCATCAAACTCCAATCAACCCATTCATCCTTTTCAATGGATTTTGCATCAGAAACCATCCATTTCGGGGTACTTCCATTGAACATGCTGGCCCAGCAAACCCAGCCATAATCTCTTCTACTCCCAGCGGCCGTTGATGGTCATGGTGTAGACGTTGCCTTTGGCATCAGGAATCTTCTTAAAATCCGAAAACAAATGGGATGGTTCTTAAAATGGGGGATCAACAAAACCATGGATCTCAATACTAAGTCATGGTCTAATTTAGATGACTTAAGTGGGTACACCCATGACTTCGGAAACCTCCACGAAAGAGAATGGCTTAAAAAGAAGAAACCACAGAATTAGTCACTGGAGCGACCATAATCTTGAACTGTAGCGGTTACATACCCATGTCAAATAGGCGTCTCATGTATGGTGCGGAGTTGAACAGTCCCACTAAAATAGATTTGTACTAAAGGTACTATGATATAAAATGAACACATTAAAATTATGGGTTAAAACGTCAAAACATAGATGATTTTCCAATCCTGGAAATACGTTTCTATTTTTTTGGAAGTCTTTGAAATGAGGGCAACACCCACTAAAAAGTGCTTTCAATATTCCTCCCTGGGTATCTCTCAAGAACTTGGTCCAAATCAAGGGACGAAGTGGATGCTTCACCATGGTCAATCATTCCAAAGAGAAAAACATGTCATCTTTTGATATCTTTTGCTGGTGATTTTCCACAAACATAGCTGACATACTGTGGATGGGCCAGCGAATTCCTGTACTACCAATTTGGGATGGTTTTTCAACCCAAACAAAATCGTGGGATGCTTACCATCTACCAACTAGTGATTCGGATTTCGCAACCATCCACAGTAGCAAAGAACTAAAGGATGAGTTTTACCCATCCAGTCGCGGGGGGATCATGGTGTACTACGCTTCACCATGCTTGGAGTCTGCGCTTGGCTTCGGTCTCGATTTTAATCCTTTCCCCCTAATATTGAATACTCCCCCCCTCCAAAAAAAAACTGCTGATCTCAGGACCTATTCCTTTTAAGGCTTTTAAGGTGTCCTTCTTGGAGGTATCTAATGTGGGGTTAGTAGAAAGTTACAAACCAGTCGTGCATTAAATAAAAAACCTTGGTGACGTTCCAACTCGCTCCATATCAATCAAGATCATTCCACTTAATCCCATCCCCATAACGGTGAATCCATCTCCCACATGGGCTTCCAAAATGAACAAATCCAATATTTAACCAAGGTTTACAAGGGGGACATCGAATTGAGGGAAGGGACTATTTGTTCCTCAGCACCTTAGGGCTCCAGGGAAATCTATAGGGGTGGAAGGAGACAAACAAGTTATGGTAGTTTCAAACTTCTTACCACTTTGGAATCAATCATGGTAACGGGAAAATAGTGGTTTAAAGATAAAATCCGTTTTTTTTAAACCAAAATATTGTTTGTTCCCTACGCAATATGGTTTGTTCAACATCATCTTTGATTGGTTCATGTACCCCTCACATGTATTGCATTCAAATCACCGTTTGTGTGTTGCTTCATATGATATTGGTTTATTCCTACACATGCTGGTTCCTACAACCCTTTTTGTTTTCCTACCACACCGCTTCTTGCTTGCTACTAACTTCAACTTTTCTGCTGGTCAAAGCCTGCTGTCAGCATGTTTGGTGAAGGTCCGTCTTGTTATGTTTCCCCCAACAACAAACATGTATCTTCGGAGAAGATCTGCCCATCACCATATTTCTGGCTAGCCATTAACCCATGCAAGGGGGTACGCAATACCCAGCGAAGAAGATTAGTCATGATGGGGAACCAAATTCAAGAACTTTCATCCGTTGCCCCATGTATCTAGGTATCAAAACTAATCAAGCCCCTTAAGCCACCCACCCACTTGGGGTCGCAGTTCAATACGTGGGTTACATAACAATAGTGGGCCTATATCCCAAGTACGGAGGTTGTACCCAAAACCCCAGCCCTTCACGATTTGACGAGATACTTTGAGGATCTCGCCACTTGCTTTTCTTTGCAGCCAAGGTTGGACTATTGGCAGGCCTCAGGGAGTCACACGGATGTACACGGTTATAACATGTTTGTTTTTATTTTTGTTTGGCCCGGTTACCCAGTAAAATCTCCAGTTTCAACAAATAATGATGAGAAGTCAAGAAGTACAGGTGTTGCAGCAAGAAAGGACATTGGGTCTGGTATAATTAATAAAATGCGCTTGTCATTTTGGCTGAATCAGCCCACTCAGCGGTAGAACATCAGCAATTAAATAAAAAAAATAAGTTATATAAATATAACCCCTATCTGTTCATTATATTAAATAAATTTATATAAACATAAAACATTTTTCTTACTACCCCTCCAGTAAATTAACGTAGACTGTTCCTTTACACCCCAGAGGTTGTAGGTCTCTCTATCCCCTTCTTGGCAGCTGTGTCGAAAGTTTGTTAATCGGATTGCCGGATCAAACGACCGATGTTCTTTGGCCCAATCACATGGTGCTCACCAAAAAAAACATCTGGGTGAATAACAATAGTTCAATGACCTGAAATAAGATTCGCATGATTCCCCTTACTAACCATGAAAACAAACAATCAAATAGTAATTAATTCTACGTTTGACATGGCTCGAATGACTGTTCAGTGCACCAACATACCACATCACTGGATCCATATGATACATGTTAAACCTCAAACCCGGATCTGCTGGCGTAGTCTCACTTCATTTTGTGTAATGTGTGAAGCAGTGGAACAAAACATAAACCTCCAACTTTGGTTGGTTTAAACCAATCGTTTCTGGTGTATTTGATTTTTTGTTTTACCCTTTTACCAGATGATTCACCAAAAATTGAAGATACTAGACATGGGTTGTAAAGCCAACATTCGATCCTTAATAATCCCAAGCACCTTGGCATTTGATAAAACCAAGAGTAAAACCTCAAAAAATATAATTAAAATGCATTGTAAAGCCAATAGTCGTTTGGATCAAACATGTTTTGAGGTTTTACCATCAAATTCCGATCTAAAATCACTAGACTGATCACCATCAACTATGATTTTTAACCATTAATCCCGTTAATATGTACAATATTCAAGAATCATCCACGGTTTCCCCAGCCAGAAATCGATGCTTGCATTGCGGAGCACTGCTGATATGCCGGAAATCCGTTGCCATAGTTCACGCCAGGTGCGGGCCTCGGTTTTGATGTTCATGGACCCCCACAGAAAAACAACGATTTATGATTTAACCCATTAAAAAAAAAAAAAAAACTGGAAATTTAAGTGATTTAACTGCTATACATTCAGTTGTTGATGATTATTTTTGCACATATCATATGCATCAAACATGTATTGTAGACAATTTTAGATGCACCCTGCATGCTAAAATAAACATAACAATAGTGACAAACATTCATTACATATATCTACAAACCAACAATGGCACAATCAAATTCCATCTTGCGTATACCAAATCCTTATCTTTGGGTTGAAGTTAAGAGGGGTTGAGGTTGGGAGTTGGAAGGGTCAGGGTTGAGAGTTAAAGGGTTAGGGATGAAGGTAGAGGGGTCAGGGTTGAAGGTTAGAAAGGTTAGGTTTGAAGGTTAAAATGCTTAGGGCTGAAGGTTTAGGGTTGAAGGTCAGAGGGGAGTCAGTGTTGAAGGTTTCAAGGGGTTTGGATTGAGGATTAAAGGGGTTAGGGTTGAAGGTTAGCAGGGCTAGGGTTGGAGGTTAGAGGGTGCTAGCGTTGAAGATTGGAAGGGTTAGGGTTGAAGGTTAGAGGGTCTAGTGTTGAAGGTCCAAGGGGTTTGGGTTGAGGTTTATAGAGAGGTTAGGCTAGAAAGTTAGGGTTGAGGACTAGAGGGGTTGGGGTTGAAGGTAAGAGGGGTTAGGGATGAAGGTTAGAGCGTGTTAGGGTCAAAACTTAGACAGGTTAGGGTTGAAGGTTGAAGGGGTGAGGGTTGAGGGTTTAAGGTTTTTTGGGTTGGAGGGGTTAGGGTTGAAGGTTGAAGGGGTGAGGGTTGAGGGTTTAAGTTCTTTTTGGGTTAGAGGGTGTTAGGGTTGAGGTTTAAACGCAAAAAATGATACTACCAAAATTCCATCTCTTTCAAAAACAGAAAGGCGGGCTGCGACCCGGTGTGTCTTGGGGTTTCTGAGCTACATATATCTCCAACACACACATTCTAAAGCACAGGCTTGCATCATTCCCCCTCCAGACAACAAAAAATAAGGCTTGCCTCCCCCGAAAAAAAATAGCATGAGCCCCTGCCCCCAGAAGACTACAAAGACAAAACAAAATTACTTTCTTCGAGTGATCCCCACCTTGAACCACTATTCTGACATAGCTTCTGACATACCATCTGGAAGTATATATGGCATATTTATTCTGTCTTTCTATCTGACAATATCTGCTATCCTTTCTGGCAAATAATTTGACGTTCTGTCTGACATTCTCTCTGACATCTTGGCACTCCCGTCGAAGTGCTCCTCATTCATGCGGTGCGCGCGTTCTTTCAAGTACTTGCCTCGAAAGTTGTTCCTTTTTGGCCCCTGGCTTCATGAAGTAATTGGTATCCTGTCGAAGCCCACAACTTGTCTCCAAGGCATCTGAAGCATTCTTGTCGGTCCCTGTAAAGCTGCAGGCAAAGCTGACACCAACATGGAAGAAAGGTGTTTGGAACTGGCAATTCCAGAGCAAGGCCCTTGTAGAATTCTCCCCATGCGTTGATATTTTGCTGCGCTTGATGACCACGAAGCCTTTGTCTGAGCCTATATGGTCAGGGTGCACCAGATTGAACCACTCTCTGCATCGGCGCTTCAGCCTTTCTGCCCATGCATTCGGGTGTCCTTCAGAGACCTCATCCATTTCTCAGTTGAAGGGTGTGCAGGGCATCTCGGAGTGGATCGAAAACCATTGGGGGTGGAGGAGGTGCACTGTTTGCTGGCCCATCGGGGATGATGACGCAACCATCAACCTCAACATATTCATTCTCCTGCTCCACCTCATATACTCCACCTCATCTTTGGCTGCAGCTGCTTCAGCTTCACGCGCAGCTGCTCCAGCTTCAGCTGCAGCTGCTTCAGCTTGAATTCCTTGAATAAGTTCAACAAGGGCTGCAGCTGCTTCAGCTTCAGCTTCTTCTGCAGCTGCTTCAGCTTCAGCTTCAGCTGCAGCTGCTTCAGCTTCAGCTTCTTCTGCAGCTGCTTCAGCTTCAGCTTCTTCTGCAGCTGCTTCAGCTTCAGCTTCTCCTATAGCTGTAATATATAGATAAAATTAAATTAAAAGATCGAGAAAAATACTTGACCAATAATTGAATATAAATTTACATCGTAGGAATTGTTGCCTGTCCCGTTTTTTTCTGGGGAGGGAGTGATGCAAGTGAGAAAGAAGCTATATTGATAAACGTCAATACAATCTAAATGGGAATATTGCATCTGCATCATGCGTATAAGGTTGTTTCGAAAATAACTGACAATGAGTAACTGGCATGTTTAAAAAAATCCCCTCTTGCCGACTTGTGGCGGAGTGAAGCTGGTGGGCTGCGTCTTTGGAGCTTGCTGTTGCCACGGATCACTCTCCTCCGTCCATGGATCTCTCATGTCTTGCGTCATCGACAGGAACCTCCGCAGTCAGGCGAGGCAGGCGACGGAGGCGAGGCAGGCGAGGCAGGCGACACGTCCGCGCGGTCAAAAAAAACGGAGCGTTCTTCGCTTCTGGGAACGAAGATTTTTGTGGGAAACAGCTGCGGTATACGTGGAGGTGTTGTTCAATTCGATGATCGTGGAAATTAAGAGATGGCTAGTTCTCAAATGGGTTAAAACTCAAATCGATTACCTGTCATTGAAGGACTCACGTATACTACCCCTTCAAGCCAACTTCCAGAAATTGGTTCAATTCAATCCAGGAACTCCCTGTGATCCTGAAAAGGACCAAACATATCTTGGGACAACCATGTATAAGAATATATAAGGTATATAAGCCATATACCATGGCGATACTCCGCATATTCGATGCCTGCGTTATTTCATATATGCAAACAAAAAAATATAGTAACTACTTCCTGCACCCGCAGGTACAGCTGCAGCGGCCACAAGTTCTTTGTGAAAATCACCCCCGCACAACTGCGTATCCTTGCACAGTAAAAATTGTTTGAACAGCATAACAGCCATCTATGTTTTGCTTGGAGAAGAAAATGATGGAACAATCTTGCGTTCTTTCATTGCACTCCTTTATTTTCATCAATCAACCAAGGAGAACAAGACATCTAGGAATCTAGGCAGAACTGGCTCCAAAAAAAGTCCCAATTCTACAATTCCGATTTCAGATATACCAATATTTACTGTCCAACATCCGTGGTCAGAGCCTGATTTTCGGCGATATCTTGGGACTTTCTTGGAAAGATTGGTCAATGTTCAACCCGAAAGCTAGGATATAAAATGATAATATATATATATACAATGTGGGCCCCCCAGTTATAAGTTGGTTTATAAACCCCAGTAACTATGGTTATAAGTACCATAAACTATACTTATTAGAGTTACAAACCAACTTAGCTATGTAGGGGGCCCCACTTTATATATATATATACATATAATATATATAATTATATATAATTATATATATATACATATAATATATATAATATATATAATTATATCTATCTATCTATCTATCTGTCTATCTGTCTATCTGTCTATCTGTCTATCTATCTATCTATCTATCTATCTGTACCATTTACCCTCCGGTTTTTTGACATACCAGTAGCTATGGAAAGAAACACAATTTTCGATGGGTAAAACACCATAAATCATCGAAATAGATGGGCCATAGCTTCCATAACAATCTGTTAAGTAACCAGAGGGTATTCCCCAAAGATTTCTCCGGTTTCTCCAGCTCAATGGATATCCTTTTCGCAAGCACGGTCAATCAACTTGCCTGGCAGGCCGGGCAAGATCAACTCCGAACTCAACAGTCTCAACTACACTGGGATGCGATGCGAAGCGCACTCTTGGATTGGACCACAACTGGATGCCAAACAGAAAAGCAATGAATATAACATATATAACTCCATTCATATGTTCATATCCCATTCATCCCATGAAAATGTCCTCCTAAAGTCCCACTCATATGGAATCCAATTCTGGCCATGGGGTGTCTGCACCATTCCTGGTCGCAGTCGCCACCCAAAGTTAAGCCATAAACTCTACAACTGAGTGCAGCACCGGTCACTTCCGGCTTGTTATAGGTATAATCCTGGTACAACATACTTGTAATTCATACTTTTGATGGACCGGAGAATTATAGAGTCATATAAACTCATGGTACTCCATCAAACGTATTCAAAAGTCAACAATCTTGGATAAATAATTATGGTATGAGATATCTTGCGTTCAGTCGTTCACTCTCAACTTTAACCGCTGGCATCTAAAATTCTTGAGACCATCTGGATTTAAGAAAAATAGGGAACAACAATGTTGAACGACCTCTGAATCCAGTGGTTTACCATCATTTCTCGCATGAAAACTGCCATCTTGCTTGTATACCAAATTTTCAGACACACCCAGCTAATATTGAGCTAGCGATATTATCTCTAATTAATCAATATTAGAATTTATTAGAATCCCAATAGTCTAATCCTCCAATGAAATCACCATGTTCGCTTGTTAAATCCTGGTATGGTTCCAATTCGAGTTCCGGCGAACCGGCCGTGCATCCAGCTCACAAATGCTCACAAATGCTCACAACGCGAACACTGCCTGGGTAGAAGGCTTCGACACCCTCCAAATTGGAAGGCTTGTCTTCCAGAGTCATTTAGGGCACTTACAATGTGGGCCCCCCTCCAGTTATAAGTTGGTGTATGAACATATTAAGCTGGTTTGCATGAAAAACCATAGGTATTGGAGTTATAAACAAACTTAGCTATATATCTAGGAGGCCCCACATTGTAATCATTGTAGTAAATTAGCTTGGAGGATCATCCCAACTATATTTCAGTGGTGAAAATAAATGTGAATAACCCTAGTAAGTCCCCTTAAATGTGTGGGTTTATTCCATTGATCTAACAGGGACACGATGGTGAATGGTGACATGAAAACGATTGGCAAGATGAACGATTCTCCAAAAGAGGCTTTGCTTCAGGGTTTAATCTTTGAAGCTGATAGGATAGTGGAAGAGAGTGTGACACAAAAAACGAAGCATGCTGGATACTCGGGCAAAACTTGCAACAACAGAAATAGCATAGGATACCCTTTGGTAAACTAACATAACTATGGAAAATCACCATTTTCAATTAGTAAATCAACTATAAATGGCCATTT
>Ga0126342_10003794_pt1 | contig 25328 bp, 18 predicted proteins | sample Cyp1metagenome_FD_92528 | JGI IMG/M metagenome (GOLD analysis project Ga0126342, IMG submission 92528) | Coral microbial communities from Lord Howe Island, Old Settlement Bay, Australia - Cyphastrea 1 metagenome | ecosystem: Host-associated > Invertebrates > Cnidaria > Coral ... | reverse complement strand
TTAGAAAGAAAAAAATGTGAAAAAAAAACACAATTTCCTTTGCAAGGGGTCCTTGGGGTGAAAGGCGCCCAGGACCCCATTGACCCTGAGGACCCCTTTCAAGGGAAATCTTGTTAAAAATGGCGAGCAAGTAAAAACGTTTTGGTTTGAAATTCAAAGCCAAATTTGAGGTTCTTTTGTAAAAACTCAAAGAGCTTTTACAACAACAAAGGCTTCTCATCAGAGGTCACGAAGAGCAACTTCAACCGCGCGTGCCTACCAGATGCCATTAGGATCCGCGGGTCAGAACTGGGCCGGTGAGGGCCTGCATCGGCCTGCGTCGTGAGAACAAAAAAACCCAGGTTCGAAGGTGTTCGAGGCAAGTGTTCAGAACAATTGGGGAGAATTTCAACTTAGGCCCCCAGAAAGAAACAACAGAAACATGTAGCGAAGCGAAACATGTACCTTGAAGGATTCAAAACCAACGGGGTCATCCTTGGTGGAATCCCCCTTGCGAATTGTCGATTGTAATGGAAAGAAATTGACGTCAAATCACGTGTTTTTTAACGTGTTTAATCAGATGAATATGAATTGACATATCAATCCGGAAATGTAGGGTCCGTACATCATCTGGGATCAAGATGGATCCGCAGTTGGTTTGGATCACGATGGATGAATCCATTTTAAATCATGCTAAATCCATATTATCACCCCCCATCTTCGTCAGCAAAATCTACTATTTGGATCTATTTGGGTTTTAAAATATTTAAGTTCACTTCATTCCACCATCATTGGGTCTCACTTTGTTCACCGTTTTTTATCTCGAAGAGGAACTATTCGGACCTCGGAGTGCAGGCTCCGGGAGGGGCGCGTTTCAGGCTCCGGGGATAATTGGCACTGCCAAGTAGGACAGGGTTTGTCTGAAAATACGGTAATACCATAAAACCGCATAGTAAGACCATGTAATATCCAAGACGAATCGGCATTTTGTATCTGGAAACGAACTGGGAACATGTGACCAGTTGAATTCCCAGTTGTGGATCATCCAAAGGATGCCCCAGGAGGATGCCCCAGCTGCGCGCCAGGAACCCCCGTATCAGTACTTGCAACTTGGATGGGAAACGGTCTGAGTTTTGCCGCGCCAAGTAGGTTCAGTATCATATGTGTTGATGACCTGATGACCACTATGATCATTGCAATTATATGCAATTATTATCAAAAATATCAAAATCAGGATTTACACGCACACACACACACATATATATATAGTACATATTTATTGCCATCAAACATCAGTATTTTTCATTTTGATTGCTACTATAGGACATGCCATAGGGCACTTTGCATCGCCATGCGTTACTCTCTGTTGTCCAGGACAAGGTACCAATCCTTTGGTACAGATCCCATTTCTGAACTGTCGATTAGTCATATCAAATTCATTTTTTTTGTTGCTGAAGTCCTTGTTTTGTTGACCGGATACTGTCAAGTCCACTTCTTTATGTGTGTGTCGAATCCCGCTTAAACTCACAGATATAGGGCACAAATCCGTGAAACGTTCCTTTTCCCTGGCTAGAATCCCTGTTTTGTTTGTTTTTCATGCTTCAAATCTACGATTTTTGGTTCACCCCAGACCTCCCCCATGGTTTCGCCCTGGCGCCTAAGGCAGTGGCAGTTGGCCGAGACCTGCAGTCTGCCATTGGCGGCCCTGGCGGCGGAGTTCGCCATGCTGCCGGAGATCATCTCGAGAGGTGGCTTGGGGCTTGGATATCATGTCATTTAAGTAGCACTTATTGAAGTTGGAGAAATTTTTAAAAGTTTTTTTTTTAAGACTTGTTTTTGAGGTTTGATTTTTTGGAGATATCCGTTTCGGGGAGAATTGGACGGAATTGGTAGAGATGTAGATCGACCTAGATGTAATCGAGACAGAAAAAGCAGATGGTATAAACATACATACTGATATATGCTTGTTGTATGTGTTTGGTACCATTAAAAACTGGTCATAGACAGTAGCCACCTTTAACACTGTTTGGATCTCCCATGTTCTTCGCCGAAACCTTGGTGTGACATACAAACAGTTCAAAAGGCAACCGGCTGGGGTTGAAAGAGGCCTGGTGTGGTGCAGGTCTGCGGGGCGTTTTCATGATCTGGAGCCTTTACATCATGGGCAATTTCTTGGCGGTGGGCGTTCCTCAGCTTCAGCATGCTTCGCCTCACCCGCGCTCTGCCTCTGCGGTCCACCAGGTGCTGAGTTTGTTCCAAGTGGCGCCGGTGAAGCGACGCTGCTGGGGCTTTTTTCGGGAGAACTCCTTCGACTACAAGCGCTTCGTAGGTCGGGCGGCCCATGTCTCTGTGGTTCTCTCTCTCTCTCTCCCTCCCTCCCTCCCTCCCTCCCTCCCTCCCTCGTCTCTATGCAGACTTTATACATATATATATATATAATATTATATAATATAATATTGTATAATATTATATATAGTAAGTAACCAGCAGATAGAAAATTCAGGATTGCCAGGTCAACAGATAGATAGGACAAAAAAGCAGAGATATAGAATATTATTCTTACCCAATAGGTTGAAATGATCAATTTCCGATAATTCCTGCAACTAAATCAAGTTAAAATGAACACTTTCAATGATTATGTGTGCCATTTCCTGCAACTAATTCAGGTTAAAATGAACAATTTCAATGATTATGTGTGTGATTTACTGCAACTAATTGATATATTTTTGCATGCCACAGGGCTGGCACACAATCTTAAGGAAAATCCATCCAAAATCACCAAAACCCTTGTAAAAACCATAGCACCAGCAGATAGAATATTTTAATATTCTATCTGCAAGTTCTTTACCCAATAGGTTGATGTTGACATTTTTTTTTAAAAAAAAGAAGACCAGCTTGTTATTCTATCTGCTGGTTGCTTACTATATCTATATCTATATATATACATATGTTATATGAATCATTTTGAACGCGTCATCCCATATAATTACAGAAGAAGTTATGGTCTTGTTCATTGCAAGTAGCTGTAACACGAATTAACGATGTAAAATGGAAGGTGTGCACCACTAAAACTCTGCAGCAATGGCTGAAGTTTGCTGTGGCTGAGTCCCATGTACAGATCTCGCCATGCCTGTCCCTGACCATGCTTGCACCGCTGCCCCCTCAAACCGACGATGATGTTATCGACACCTTCTTGGCTGCGCCGGCCCTGCCCCCAGCGCCGGCCCTGCCCCCAGCGCCGGCTGCACCAGTGGCACCCCCAAGTGCGATCACAGATGATCTGGCCTTGGAAGATTTTCTCGCAAGCCCTCCAGTCACTGAGATTTGAAGTGGGGGGCACTGCCTCATAAGTCTTGTGATGGATATGAAGCAGCCAGCATGAAATCTGGGAGTTGCATCTTATTTTTCAGGGGGCCGGATGGGATATATCAAGCCCTTCTTCCCAGGTGAAAGATGACGCGGTCCTCTCCGCCTGCCTGGGCCCACCGCCGGTACCCCGCGATGACCTGGTGATGGCCGCCTGTTGCGCCCCGCCACCGCCCAGGGACGATGTCATCATGGCCAGCTGCATGGCTGCGCCCCCGGTGCCGGTGCCATCGGCGCCGCCGGTGCCGTTCTACGACCCCCTGGCGGCGCCACCGTGGCCGCGGATCCTGGCACCGTCCCTGCGGCAGCAGCGCCAGGAGCGGATGAATCCCTTAGGCTCAGGCGGTTGGCGCTCAGGGCTGTCAGTGGTGCAGGAGGATTTTCCCAGACAAACCAGCAGCTGGGGCTGAATTGAATGCTTTGATCTTGTACATGTTCAAAGAGTGGGTGCGATCAATAGATAGATAGATAGATAGATAGATAGATAGGATAGGATAGGATAGGATAGGATAGGATAGGATAGATAGATAGATAGATAGATAGATAGATAGATAGATAGATAGATAGAGATATATATGGTTTCAAGTATATTTATATGATGTCAGGTGATTTGCATAAGTGGTTGCAGAAGGGCCATAAGGGATTGAACAACTTAGTCACCTCTTCAGGAGTTTGTTGCATCCTTTGCATTTTGGGTTGTTAGCTTGGTCCCAAGCCTGAGTGCAAGTCTGGAACCCAGGTACAGATGACTTCCTCCTGTCCTTTGGCAGCAGTGCATGCAGGAGTCTAAGGTCAGAGTTTCAAATTGAATGGGATACCCTCTGGTAATTTAACATAACTATGTAAAATCACAATTTTTCATGGGACAATTCACTATAAATGGTGATTTTCAATAGCTATTTTGACATAACCAGAGGGTACACTTTTCCAGAACTTCAAGGTCGGTTCCCTGGAAGATATATCCAACATCAGGTTGATCAGTGGGAGTTGGGGATTACTGCAGTGAAAGATTCACCTTGCCAGGAAAGTGAGAAATCAAGCATCGCATCTCCCAATGATCATATTTTATGTTAGATTGTAATCCCATGCAGCAAATGGAACATCAAGTATCTGCTATATTCCCAGCTAGTATCATCCAACTGAGAGAACATCTAGATAAAATCAAGTATATTCCCAGCTATTCCAAGTTGTATATCCCAGATAGTACATGGAACATCAAGTATCATCTAGTATCCAACTGATATTCCCATTGGGTCCTGTGGAGACCCAGCCGAGGAAAGCCATCCTGGATGATGCCTTAGCGCCCTTGCCGGCCACCACGCTGGGCACCCTGGGCACGCTGGGCGCGCGGGGCGCACGGGGATATCAGGTGGGATATCAGCTGTGGTTCCTGCACAAACCCTCCGGTCATTTGCCACATCTAATACCCTCTGGTAAATTAACATAGACCCTGGCAAATAGGACTTGGAAGATTAGTTTCCATTAAAGATTGGTTATTTTCAGGGTCTATGTTTATTTAACAGAGGGTACTATAACTTAAGAATGTCGTTTTAGGCCTGTGAGGGGGCGTTTCTGTTGGGAACGAAAACCGGGTATTTAATGGTATTTGCCAGGGCCACTTTGGACATTTGCAACATATGTATGGAATATGTTTTGTGAAATTTGGTTTGCTTCAGGTCAGTTCATCAGCTTCTCTAAAATGATTTCCAATGGTTGGGCCCAAACCAACAGACACAGGCCCAACGTGTTTTCTTGAACTACAACTATGGAAAATCACCATTTTCAATAGGTCCATAGGTAAATCATCGATGCATGGGCCATTTATCATAGTTATGTTACATAAATGCTAGACGGTATGTCCAAGTGACAAACACACACACATATAGATATCAATACATCCTAGGGTACACTGACATAGATGTGGAGTTTTCCAATGGGGAAATCCCTTCGGAAAGTGGTTTAGATTCATGGTGGGTTTTCCACATTTGCTAGTGTATTGGAGGGTAAACATATGACAACAGCTTAGTGGAGTTGTACCATACTGGCCTTTAGCTCTGCTGAACTTCTTGAGAAGGCAATAGAGAGAGAGAGAGGTATATCATGGTATATATCAATAGTCATGAATTATTCAGTAATGTAACTTTTAGTAACTATATTTTTCTTCCGGGAGCAAAGGTGACTCCTAGACCCTAGCAATTGCTATTTGCGAAATGAAGTAGTTTAGGACTGGCGCCAGATGGCACCAGTATCTGCTTTTGTTTGTACATGTATATCCGAGCATGCACGCACGCAAATACACATACAATACATTGGCATTTGAAAACAATAACATACTCATATCTCAAGACAGATATGTACACAAAAACGCATGTAGAACATTGTAGAATCGTATAAAATCCTACAGCCGCATGTCATGTGTTTTGCATCGTTTTGCTATAGGCGCTTGGCATGTTCGTTGCACCCGACGTGGCAGGTGCCTCCTGGAAGCCCTTTGAACTCCCAGGAGTCACAGGACGACCTCGCCTTAGCCAGCATCTTGGGCTCCCCTAAGCGCGCCCGCGGCAGCGGCGCGCTCCTGCGGCTGCTTGGGCGCTTGGACGGGGCCGGCGTGGAGGGGACCTGGCAGAGCAGACGAACGCCCAAGGCGAATCGGAGGAGCTCGGGGGAGTTGGGATATGTTGGGACGGAGGGAGATGGAGTTGTCTTACTTGCAGATGGCATATCATGGTGTTTTAGCAAGGAACATTTGGGTCACAAACAATGGTGGATATAGTATGATATAGTGAGGACAGAGGGATGTTAACTTTAGCACTTTGTTTGACCCTATGTTCTTTCGTCCTTTCCAGATTGTTGTTAGGGGCCCCAATCCCCATGAGTAGCACTAGGCTTGCCAGAATATACAATTTGGGTAGTGCACAGCCTCTGTTAATTCAACTCGGCAATGGAAAAACCCAGTTGACAGGTGATCCCACCAACACTCCACTGATGCAGGGCTTTCCCGGTCAGCCATGTTTGAATGCCTGAAAGCATTCCCATGCCTGTCTGGATGATTTGCAGCCATACACTACTCAAGATGTTTTCAACCTTTGTAGACTTATATAGATGGGTTTGCCAGATCACCCAACCAAGAGTTACCCTTTGGTAACTGAACATAGCTATGGTCAATTTCTAATTTACAGCAAATTTACCTCGTAAAGAGTGTGATTTTTCCATAGCTATCTTAAACAGCACTAGAGGGTAATTCCATTCATCACCATCCATCATCATCACCATTTTTAAAGCATTCATCATCATTATCAACCATTATGAATCAGTATGAACCATGATTACCCCCCTTTTTTAAAGGCCAACACCAAGACACCAAGACAACAAAGCCCGCAGGAAGGATGCGCTGAGTCAAGTCCTTGAGTCCTTGTCGCCCTCGGCCGATGATGTGGCGCTGGCCAAAGTGCTGGGTCAGTCGCAAGCGCCGCAGATTCCACGCGCCTTGGATGCTGTTGCTGGGAACTACCCCTCTGGTTGGGAAATTTCCGAGAAAAATGGGGCTGAGAGATAGAGATATTTCCCTGCAGATATTCAACATGATTCAGCAACACACACACACATATATATATTTCATGAGACCTCCATTGTACACACAATCACACCCACACACAAACACATCTATGCATCTATACATCTATGTATGCATACCTATTCATATACATAGATTCCTTTCCTGTAGATATCAACTTGCGCAACTTCCAAGGATCGGTGCTTTTGTCGAAGGTCTCGGACCTGTTGGAGCGCCACTGCGCCGTGCGCCGCCTGCACCAGGCGGAGCTGGTCTGCGGGGGCGCCCGGGGCCCGGCGCCCAACCAGTTCTGCCAACCCGTGGGGCTGGCCGTAGCACCGGTGATCCGCTGGGGATATGGCCATGGCAGAGGGTGAACAATGGAAAAAAGTGGTGGTTTTTTTTTGAGGATCTGGGAAAATCTCCTGGAAATCCTCTATAACTTATATAACTTATATATAACTTGAAAAACTTGGTGTTTCTTCCAGGCTTGGGATTTTGTGCTGAAAACTGAACGAGCCTAAACGTGTGAAGATATGTGAGTGTTTGGGCCTTTTTGCATATTGTGGTTGCATCGTTCAGCAGCATTACTATTTTTGGATCCTTCAGAATTCAATTCCTGCTTGGAATTGGTTGAAATCTGCCAGTCCGCTACTCATGATTAGGCCTGATTTAGAACATGTAAAACCACAGATCGATGGGGTTGTATAGCCACTTAGAGCAGAAAACTCGAATCTCCCAGTTCCAAGTCTTGTGCATATGACTTCCCAAACAGGGCATGGTGGTGTTTTTCTTCAACCTACTCCAGCGGTCTACGATGGATGATGGATGGGAGCCGATGATTCCACTTCGTCGACCCCCAAACTCAGGAACCAGACAAAAATCCATCAAAACCCCAGTTTGGCTTGACCTATTTTCATCTATTTTCCAAGTGTCAACAAGATGGAACAGTAACATACCACAGAGAGAGTACCTGACAGTCCTAAAATCCTAAGGCCTGAACTTCATCAAACTTTTGAAAGGACATGTCCATCATGGATCGCCTTCATATTGACGATATTGGTCTATATTCATCCGTATTCAGCTTCATACACATATATATCATATATATATATACATAGAGTGTATATGTATATGTATATGTATATGTAAATGTATATGTATATGTATATGTATATGTATATGTGCATGTGAATGTGTATGTGTATGTGTATGTGTATGTGTATGTGTATATACATGCATGCATACATACATACATACATGAATTCCATGTCCCTCGCGTTTCTGTCTTTTTGTGGGCTAATCCCAGAAATGGTCCCAGGGAATATTTGTAGTTGTAACCCCCCCGGGGTTTAGGGCGAAAAAAATCCAAAGCCAATGCCATTTTGATGATCTTTTTCGGATGTCTTCTGATTCCACCATTTTTTCTTACAATTTTTCATCACTTAAATCGTCATTTTCCCATATTTTCCCATTGACAAAAACCACCCAGGATGGCACTCTCTATGTGGCTGACTGCGGCAACCGCCGCGTGGTGCGCGTAGGTCCCGAGGTGGAGGTCTTTGGGGAGGCACCGGAGCCGCTGGAGGGTAGCAACCAAGGGATTAACCAAGGGATTCACCATGGGATTAGCTATAAATTTAGGATTTATTGTATTTTTTTTCCGATCTCCAGGGTCCTTTTACCTAAGAAACATGGGCGTTTAACTGGGATTCTCCGACGTTTTTCCTTGCAACCAGGGCTGGCCGAATCCCATTGACGTGGTTTTTGCAGAGACGGCGGCAGGAGAGAGTGGACGTCCAGGGGGGCCCCCTTTATGGGTTGATTGAGGTTTCCCTCTGGTAATTCAACATAGCTATTGAAAATGTCCCAATCGAAATAGTGGATTTACCCAGCTATAAAATGGTCATTTTCCATAGTTATGTTGGCCCGTTTACCGGAGGTGAACACCGCCTCCAGGGTGGTTTTTTCCGACCCTGGGGAGACCTTGAGACCTTGCCGCGACCCCAGGAAGTTGTTTGCTGGTCTCGGCTGGGAATGGCGCTCATCTCTTGGATCCGGAGACAAAGAGTTCCTTGGATAAGACCTATGTTTCCAGAGAACACCAATAATGTGACATGATAATTACCATCTGATTATTAAACAGTTCGCCATGGAAAGATCCACCATTTTTAAGAACGGTAAACCATCTATTTCTATGGGCCATCTATACCATGGCTATGTTAAATAACCAGAGGGTAATGCATATTAATGCCACTTAGGGACCATCAGCCCTTGTTTTCCCTTGTTTAGGACTTATTAAGTGCATAAAACTTTGCTTTCTTGGATGGTTGAGCAGTCGGTGCCAGTGTTTCCTAAATTTTTGGGTGGTGACTTTGCACACATATACACCTAAAACTATTTGAAACACATTCACAAAGCACATCCAGCAACCCCGGAAATTCATTTTTCAGTCAAATCCATTTAAAACATAGTGAGATAAAGATCTGATCATATACATATTAATATGTTTTTCTACATGTGTACATATATATTATGTATATATCTATCTAATCTACATCCAAAACTATATAGACTATATACTAATAGTAATCTAAATCTATAGATGTAAATATAGTAGCATATAGAAAAATGGATTATAATGGATTACTATTAGATATCTATATCTAAGTCTACCATTTTTCCGAGGCTTCGACGTGGTGGCCGAGGGATGCCTCCCGGCGGGGCTGGCCTTGGAGGCCTCTGGCAGCCTCCTCTTCGCCGATGCCTACGCAGCTCGGTCGAATGCCAGGGGGAAATCCGTGGGAAATCCATGGGAATTCCATGGTTAATAGTGATTAATAGTGGTTAATATTGGTGATTAGTGGTGTTTTTTTTCATGGTGATGGATGGTTAATGATGACTCATGGTGATTGATGGTTAGTAGTGGTGATTAATGGAACACACACACACACATATATATATATATATATAGGAATTCAATCCTCCTGGTAAGGATTTGATTTGAAAACACATGAGTTTTAAAGAATCCTCTTTGGGCATGTTTTTCCTTGAATTCGTTCACTTTTGACCGGCTTCCCCATGTTTTTCTTCGCCAAGATCCCCTGTATCTCAAACTCGTAGTTTACATCTTCGGATATCTTCGGTTTGTCAGTTTGTCATATTTTTTTTTTTACAAAATATTGATTACACATACACTTTCTGGTGCTTACATGCCTATTCTTCGTGGGCGACAGGTCTAAGTCACGTAATCTGGCCCAACTATAACAGTGACTTCAAGGAACACCGTTATACAGAGGTATTTTTCCAACTACCGAGGAACACCGTTATACAGAGTTATACATGTCTCTTCAAGGAACAACAATTCACGGCAAATCGCCAGGGCCGCCCCGTTGTTTAGTTGCATTTTTGCAGGAGTCTTTTGTGGGATGATACACATAAATGGTCCTGGCAATGGGATTATGTCAAAAGATGCTCAAAATAAGATTGATTTACTTTTCTATTTTAGGTTTGGATTTTACTTTTCTTTTTGGATGTTGCTATATTAGCGTAATGATAACAAGAAATCCTTAGTAAAACATGTCACGTAGAGACTCCTACTAAGATCTTGCAAGGATAGAAAAGCAAATTCCTATTATGCTCTGGTAATCAAACGTGGCTTGCAGAGAAATCCGCCATTTAGTTCATTGATTTTCCTAACTAGAAACCTCCATTTAGTTTGAGGATTTCCCAACCAGCCATGTTTGATTACCGATTACCAAAGGGTAATTATCCCATCAGTACTAAAAAGTAAAATATATAATCCTACTAATGATGGTGCTTCCTAAGATAGAAAAGTAAGATCCAATATATATATATATTATATAAATATGTCCCCATTGTATCTATATATCCCATAGCAAAGTCAAATCCAAGATGGAGGCCTGATGTTCCCCCATAAACCATGGTTGATCAGCTTAGCCAACTTAGCTACCGATTGGGGGCCCCTTGTAACGACCCCAAGGACCACTGCGTGGTTCGCTGCGCCTGGCGCTCCGGTGGCGCCTCCCGGAAGGTCGTCGCTGGCGGCGCTGGCGGCCGGGAAACGCGGCTCCAGCGTCCCTTCGCAGTGGCGCTGGACTTGGACGGGTCGTTGCTGGTCTGCGACAGTGGGCAGCACCGGATTCTGCGCTTCCAGCGCTCGGGCGACACCTATGCGGCTACGGGAGAGGTGCCGAAAAAGAACAGGGGCCAGGGTTGGGGAACAATAGCTTTATGGCCAGCATATAAATGTATATATAAGTATAGTATATCATGTGGTAGATTGAGAAAATAGTTTTCCATACTAGCAACTTTTTAACATAACAACCGTAGATAATTTCAAGCCATTTTGTACGGACATGTATTTGAGGATGGTTGACTACTGGGTGGTTTCTCATCCGGTGGCTTTTTCAGCCAGGTGATCTGCGGCGGTGAACATGGCAAGGGCCTGCACCAACTGAGCTACCCTCGCGGATTGGCACTCGAGCCAGTGGCTTGGTGGCAGAAACTAATTCTTTTGAGGCGAAATGCGGGTTGAAACTGGGGAAAGCAACTAGTTTTTTGAAGTGTCTAGATGTGTCTAGCGTGCTTTCTATACAGAGGACAGTTGCAAGTATTGGTGCTGTAGCGGATATTGACATATATTCGCACCATTTGAGGGGTTACCTTCTGCCACCGACATCCAATGGTTTTGCTCAAGGAACAAGTTGCAGGCTTTTCCTTTTATCCAGGCCCCAAATGCATGTAAAACCTGTCGAAATTTCCAATGTAACAAAGCCTCAAAAATCCAAACATCCGCACGATCCCTCATTCTGGCGTTTAACCCGCAAAAAAGCCACGAGCGGTACTTCTGACAACGTTTGAGTCTTCAACTTCAACCCATTGGGATATGATCCCCATTACCCCCACTCTACTCTATCCCTCTGTCCCAACTCATTGTATCCTCACAACCGGTGAAACCTACCAATTCTGAACTTATTTGGTGGTAAAGACAAGCCAGGATCACTTGCCCCATGATTTCCATTGATTTCCCTGATGTTTCAACAAGTTCCACGATTTCACCTGTCCACACTTTTCCAGGGCAGCGGTGCCCTGCTGATCGCCGACGCCTTCAACCACCGGCTGCTGCGTTGGCGTCGCGGCCAGCGCCAGGGGGAGCTGCTCTTCGGGCGCCGGGGGCAGCAGCTGGACCAGCTGAACCGTCCCACGGCCGTGGCCTTCTGCCGCAAGCGGCAGCGACTGCTGGTGGCCGACTCCGGGAATCATCGGATTCTGAGCGTCCCGCTGTAGGCGCAAGCCCGCTATAGGCCGGCTGTTGCTATGATCACTGCAGGTAAGGTGCTACTTAGTGAAACTATACTGTAACTAGAACTATCATGATGTTCATGGGAGGATTATTGAATCAGGATTTTTTGGTGACCACCAGGTTATCAATTCGCCCAGTATAAGTTGGTATAAACCCAGTTCATCCCACTTCTATCTGGACGAAGCGGCACCTCCGGGTGTTGACCTTGGCCATCTGTACCATATGGCCCAACCAGGGGCCCCTTAGCTTAGCGCTTTGCGGCCGACCACCCAGTTTGTTCAGGAGAATCATCCCCAGGCCTTAAAGGCCTGGCCAGATCCCATACAGGTTGGTGATTTTCTGTCACTGCCAGAATATGTCTATGTCTCTTTTAAAATTTGTACGAAAATATACGAAATAGAAACGCGTTTTGTCAACTCTTCACATGTTGACACCGGTTTTGCAGCTGGGATGGTCGTCCGAGTTTAGTTTGATTGGGTGTGCATTGCACCAGTTGCCTTGACTGAAGTGAGGGCTGGGATGCCGTCGTCTCAGCCAGTGCCAGCGCGTAGATCCGAAAAAGTGCAGGGCTGGAAGACCAAGATGACTACAGACATGAGAAGTTTAACCAAACAGACTCGAGGATTAAACATAATGGTTTAACATGGTTTAACCAACAAGAATCAACATTTGATGTACTGCATACACTGGATATACAATGATATCTAATCTAATCTAATCTAATCTAATCTAATAATCTATCTATCTATCTATCTATCTTATCTTATTTTATCTTATCTTAATCTAATCCAATCTAATCCAATCTAATCCAATCTAATCATAATCTAATCTAAATCTAATCTAATCTAATCTAAACTAATCTAAATCTAATCTAATCTAATCTATCAATCAATCAATCTATTTATCTCCGTACAATATATATATATATAATCTCACGTCCGAGTCGCCTTTTCCGCATTGATTCTCCTCCAAGTCCAGCAGATGAGTCTGATTGACTTGGGAAATTTGATCGCTGAACAATTTCTGTAGGCATTCGGGAAAAAAACCTTTTGAGCAACCAATTGAAAACCATGAAAACAAGACCATTAGAATCCATTAGAATCCATTAGAATCCATTAGAATCCATTAGAATCCATTAGAATCCATTAGAATCCATTAGAATCCATTAGAATCCATTACAATTCATTAGAATCCATTAGAATCCATTAGAATCCATTAGAATCCAGTAGAATCCATTAATACAACACCATTCAAAACAAACAACATCGACATGTGTTTTTTAAAATATGGTGTACTTATACCAAACGGTTTTATATCAAACGGTTTTCGGTGTTTCGTTTTTTTTCTGAAACATCTCAGTGTTTTTTTTTGGGGTTATAACCTCTTATGATAATGGGTCCTTCGTACTGGGATATTATAAACCAAAAAAAACATGGTTATATAAGCCATAGTATAATCTTAACCTATTATGATTATTTAAACCCAAACGGTGGGATATTTCTAATGAACATCTTCCCTGAGGTCCTTTGTACTGGGTCCTCTTCGGCCTGGCCATCCTCATAGCAGCGACCTGGTCATGTCGAAAGTCACGATTATTTCCCACAATATGAATGGGTAAAAATATATGGAATCATATGGTGATTGAATGGTGATTTGATGGATTTTAATGGCATTTAATGGTGATTTAATTGTTATTTAATTGTAATTTTCCATGGGATTTACTGGGATATTAATGGGGATGTGATCAATGGGACTGGTACCACCTTTTTTCAAATGGTGATTTTCCTGGGGGATGGTGCGTTTATGGCATGGTTTTGCCCACATTACTGTACACAGAGGTAGAGGTAGAATTTACTTCTTGGCCATTCCGACCCACAGCTGGGCCATTGACACCTACCCACGTCACATCTTGACATTCCTCAGGTAGATGGTGTTAGATGATGTTACCCTCTGGTAAACATACAAAAAGCTATGGAACATCACCATTTTTGATGGGTAAATCAAATCAACTATAAATGGTCATGTTCAATAGCTATGTTTGTTCACCGGTAGATATGATTTGCCACCTTGAATCAGAATCTTTCCCAGACCTTTGCGGGCTTCTCTCCCCAAGAATTCAAGCGGTCCAACTCTCAATTTCTAGTGATGCAGCATCATTTCTACCACGTCAACCCCATTTTTCTTTGTCCGTGAAATCCTCCCCAGACTCAATATTTTTCGGTCATTTTCCTGCTGAAATCCACCAATTTCGAGTGGTGAAGCCAGGTCCTTTCGGTGAAAAAATGCTCTGCCGCCGTCCTTTCACACACCGAGGGTGGCATCACCTGTCGCTTCTTCGCCGACCTGCACGGCTTCCGCAAGCTCCTGAAGGAGACGGAGGAGCTGAGAGGCGGAAAGATGGGATGGTTATCCTCTGTCGATTTAGATATTAATTTAGAAAACGGAACTCCCATTTATAAAAATTATCCCATGAAAACATTGGTAGTTTAGATATATGATATATGATGATTATGTGATATATCAACAAGCCTGTATATATAATGTACTAACATGTTTATAACTATGGAACATCAGCATTTTGATAGGTAAACTCATCAAACTAAATGGATGAAATGGGCAATTTTCCAAAGCAAACTGTTCGATTACCAATGGTAAATTTTCATTGTGATCCTATGGTCATATATGGTGTATATTAATATATGAGATAGCAATATATAGCCTATCGCATGATTGAAGCTTTGTTTGAACTCCCCATGGTATATGATATGGCTACGAGGTCGCCATGGAAACCATGGGCTGTGGCATGATACATTTCCAGAGGGCCTGGAGAAACCGCATGGAATGGGGTGTTTGGAAGATGTTTTCCCCTGCGAAATGGCAACGGCAATGGGTTCCACGTTGGCATTTGGTGGGGGGCTGTCCATGTGAGATTTCAGATTTCAGCACATATACACCCTTCCTGAAAAATAACATGCAACCTGGAAGTTGCACTTTCCATTTGGAACAATTATTTTTCCAAGGCCATTCTTATTCTGTATTTTTCTTCAGGTGGTAAAACACATAATTACTGTAATACATATACATATATCTTCATATATCTTCATATATCTTCCAAAATCCTTGAAGGATTTGAAGGCACCCCCATTGATGTATTCCCCCAGTGGCCTCCGAGTATCCTTGGTGCTTTCTGAAAGCGGCCAGGGCCACTGAACGGCACAGTGCCGAGTACATCCCCCAGTCTTGAGCCAAGATGGGCGTGGGAGGACGGGGAAAAGTGATGAAAAGTGGACACAGGAAGATGTTTTTCACAATGTTGTATACATCATCTTGATTCACCTTGTATAGGCCCATTCTTTCTGGGTTACCATCTGGTTATTTAACATAGCCATGGAAAATCACCATTTTTAACAGGTAATCCATCTATTTCTATGGGCCACTTTCCATGGCCATGTTAAATAACCAGAGGGTATGGGTCAGGTCGTGGCTGCTTCTACATCATGGCTTTGCGTTGGATGGGCTATCGACACTGCTACTTGGGCGCTAATGGAGAGTTTCATATTAATCGTTGATAACTTTTTATTTTAATTTTATATTTTAACTATATATATATATATGTACATACATCATTTTATATGTTTATTTATTTGCATGTGTATATATGTATATATGTATATTTAAGATATATATATATATATATTATAGTTATACCCTAGTGTTCCAAATACCTTCTGAGAAGGTGTTTGACCCCTCCAAAAGCCAGGCCTGAAAAACTGTTTGAGAAGGCAAACCTTGTTGCAGCAAGGTTTCAACCAATAGAGACGGGTTAACAATTCCTCCTTTCTTAATCGTAATGAATAATACTAATATAATATATATAATGATAATATAATATAACTGTCAATCACTATTAATCACTAATACTCACTATTATTGATCACTATTATTGATCACTGTTGTTATATAACTATCAATCATTATGAATCACTATTAATCACTATCAATCATTATGAATCACTATTAATCACCATCAATCATTATGAATCACTATTAATCACCATCAATCATTATGAATCATTATGAATCACTATGAATCACTATGAATCACTATGAATCACTATCAATTATCTTTAATCACTATTATGGATGACTATTAATAATTGATAGTGATTAATAATAGTGATATTTTATTGATAATAGTGATATCACTATCAATAATAATCACCATTAATCACTATCAATTATTATTGAATCACTATGAATCACTATCAATTAATATTAATCACTATTATGGATGACTATTAAACTATATATCACTATTAATATTAATATTAATCACTATGAATCACCATTAATCACTATCAATTATTATGGATTATGAATCACTATTATCAGTATCAATCATTATTAGTCACTATTATGGATTATGGATGACTTATTATGGATTATGGATGACTATTACATTATTATATTATTGATCACTACTATTGATCACTATTATGAATCACTATCAATTAATATTAATCACTATTATGGATGACTTATTAATAATCACTATTATGGATGACTTATTAATAATCACTATTATGGATGACTATTAAATTATATATCACTATTAATATTAATATCAATCACTATGAATCACCATTAATCACTATCAATTATTATGGATTATGAATCACTATTATCAGTATCAATCATTATTAATTACTATTATGGATTAATATTAGTCACTATGACAATTAATATTAATCACTATTATGAATCACTATGAATCACTATCAATTAATATGAAATATTATGGATGACTCTTATGATGATATATTATTCTTCTGTGATTCTCCAAGGCTTCGACCTGCTGCTGCTGATGGTCTTCACCTCGGTCGACCTGGTGATGCTGGCGGCGGAGTGGGGGGGCCTGGCGTCCAGCGGTCGTTTCACCTTTTGGCGCAGATAAATTTGGATCAATCCATGATGATAATTGCAAAAAATCACCATCAAAAATAATGATCAATCCATTTTGATCCATTTATCATTGGATTTTCTGGATCATTGATAATGCTTACTAATGATTACCATCAAAAACTATCATCAACTGATCAGATTACCAATCATTCATAAATTTCGTAATCATAATCTGGATTATCAATGGAACTATCATTGAATTTTCATCATCATCAACTTTTTGGATTTGGTAATGCGTGCTTGGGTGAAAAATTGAACGTGGCAAAAATTCGCACAAAACTCGGGAACATCGCCAACGCACTGTATTTTTAACCTTCCAAATGACCAGGGTCAGTTTGTTTTTTTGGAGGTTTGGTGATTTGACAGAGGAAGCTAACGTAATTGTATCAATGGCTTGGTTTGGGAAACATTTTGCAGCAAATAGCCGTATTTCATAGGAAAATCGATGGTTTCCGGTTCAGATGTTCCCAAGATGATTGGATTGGTTTAAGGGAAAAATTACAGGAAACCATAGATTTTCCCATTAAATATGGGGCTTTCCTGCAGATTTTCCCTTAAACCAATCCATTGACAAGAAAACCAAAATCCGAAGCGTGGTCGCTTCCCAGGCTGGGTTGGATGTGCATCCTGCAATGCCTGGCCTACTGCCGCTGCTTCTTTTGCTGCGTGGCGATGTTGAAGATCCCCATGAAATCGTGGTCGATGGTTCAGATTGGTTAAGATCATGGAAAGGGGGAGTAAGATGATGAAGATCCACCATATTAGTAATTGGTTAAGATTGGTTAAGATTAGTGATGGTTAAGATCACCATAAAATCACCATTAAATCACCATATTAAGATTAGTAGGTTGGTTAAGATGGGAGCCAACTACTAATATGCATCCGGAAATTCATCGGAGCGGCTCCGGTGGGAGTCTGAAGGAGAATCACGGACATTTTGGCACCGGTGGGCATCCACCCGCGATGATATAGACCATCAAGAGCAATTCTTAGGCACCTCATGATATAAACCATCATGATAGTCCTAATACTCATGATATATCCCATGATATATCCCATTATATATCCCACTGTATACCTGACACCGGCTTTTTGTCCAAGACACAGCATTTGGTCACTGAGAGAGCCTGGATGCCCAGCCCCCAGCACAGGTAGTTTCTGGAAAGGCTGCTGTGGCAACTCGGCACTGTTTCGAGGCATTGGAAGGTTTCGGGGCCCCAAACTGTATACTGTGGCAAACCCAATGATAAACCATCCCAGTAACCAACTATTAGGATCTATTGGGGGGATACTTATTTCAGGCTAGCTAGATAGATGAGAGAGATAGACAGAGAGATAGAGAGAGAGAGAGATAGATAGAAAGAGATGGAGATAGATAAACAGATAAACAAGCAGACATATAGAGAAAGATAAGACAAGACATAGAGAGAGAGAGAGAGACGAGAAGACAGAGAGAGAGAGAGAGAGAGAGACTCAGAGCCTCCACCACCTTTCGGTCCATTGGTTCGCTCTGCCAGCCAGGCGTCACGACAACTCACCTCTCCTATAGGTTTCCTATCTTTGAAACTTCCGCCGCAGCCTTGTGCGGTACTATGTTAAAATGATAAAACATCATCCCAGATAGTTGATTGGGGGTATACCCCATTAAACTCCAATTCAGGACGGTCAATGATTGGACCGGTTTACCAGGGTTTACCCTATTGCCAGCTATGTTGGCTGAGTTCGTGTCTCCCAAATTTGGCATTTTTTTAACAACACGAAAAGCCAAAACTTCGCAGAAACTGACGATACGAAAACCGCCAGGCTTCCACTTTTTCAAGTGGAAAACACTGTTGGAAACGGCTTAGCTTTCCATCTGAAGTTGGCTCTGGGGGTTCAATCCTACAGGGTCCCGTGCCACTTCCTAGAAGTATAAGTTATTTGGCTAGGTTGGTGCCACTGAGCTTATTTGAGCAGTGTTCAAACACCCCCTGTAAGTTGATGATTGTGGGGGGTATGCTATCCAATTTTTTTATTGGGGAGTATCATCCATAAGTTAACCAACCAGTATGACTACAGAATGACCGAGTTTTGAGCACAAAATCGGTGAGTTGTAGCCTCCGTTCCTCACCAATGAGGTATTTGTGGCTACCTATGTTGCACCTCGATATCTGCACTATGCTGCTTCGTTCCTCTGATGGGCATTCTGCTTTACCTGCTCATTGGCCTAGTAGGCCAGTCATCGCGGGCTGAGTTTCTAGGAGCTGGTCAGTAAACATGACGAAAGCTTATCGCTTTTGACTGCAAGCGAGCTTGCCCCAGCATATTTCTGAGCAGTCTATTACTTAGGGATTCATTATTCCATACTGGTTGGTGGTTTCAAACATTTTTTATTTTCCATTTCATATATTGGGGATGTCATCCTTCCCATTGACGAACTCCATCATTTTTCAAGATGGTTATTGCACCACCAACCAGAATATTATTCCTCAGAAAATCGGGTTTAGTGTAGGTTCACGTGTTGAAACTGTTGGTTTCCGGGATGCCACAGCCTGGAATCGAAAGCCGCCAGCTGTGGCTGCGGTGGGGATGCTGACCCTCATGCTACTGGCTGCAGTTCCATGGCAGTAATACGCTTCGTTTCTTTGAGGAAGGGCTTCATCTTTTTGCATTTTTGCAACTTGGAGGAGTTGATAGGAATTGTTCATATTTTCTTTGAGAGTTTTGCACCCCAAGAGGAAGCGAAAGAATATCGAATGTGATGGGTGGATGCATTTGGGAGGTGAACCTGTGAGGGAAAATGGTGATGGAAGCAATTCAATGGGGATGTAAGCGATGAAACCATTGGGATGGAGAACCCTTCTGGAAACTGCCTTTCTTTGTCCAGTAAGCCACTGGGTTCGCTATCTGAGGCTTTCATTGCACACTTCTGAATTCTAGATTTAGATATGACGGATTACGGATATTGATATTACATGATATTACATGTTCATCATGAAGCACACTGCCGGCGCAGGACATGGACATACATGGACATACCAGCCAACAGATCCAACAGTCTTGCGATGATTGGGGTCCATGGTCCAACACCGGCCACCGGTGGCTGAGGTGCTCTTGTCTTTCACCTGGGCCTTACGATCCTTGGACTCGCTGGAATCGGAGGTGCTTTCGTTTTTTGGCACCTGAAGCAACGGCTATGGTCCATGCTATGGTCAAAGCTATTGAGGAAAATTCATGAAAATTATATATATATATAATATATATAATATATATATATATATAATATATAATATATATATATACAATATATATTATATATATATATATATTATATTATATATATATAATCCTATTTTGCTGATCTATGTGCCGGTAGCTGGGGAAACCAGTTTCTAAGATGCTGGGTATTGAATTGCTAGGTCGGAGTGCCAGAAGGTAGGTGTTTACCATGTTTACCTGTCTAAAAGGATTTGGATGTACTGTACCAAAAACATGTGGAAACAGTTGGCAGACATGGGAACACAACTCCGAAGTTGGATTGGTGAAGCTGCACATCATGAACCAGTGTTGGGCCCGATTTTTCGATTACTGAGGCAAAGATCTTGCCCTTTTCCAATCTATTGAGGGCCATAAAGCTCTCACGAACATCTCACTTTTTTCCCCATCATTAGTGAGCCAGCTGTTACAAACCCACCCCAATCACAAAAAATGTAAAGTTTGTAAAGCCACTGGCATCGACCTAGCCGATTTCCTAACTACAGTGACAGTAATGGCTTTTCTGCAAGGGTGGGTAGGATGTTGCAAACATTTCTTGGGTGACAATCTCAGCTAGTACCCTCTGGTTCTTGAACAGTTTGCTGTGGAAAATGGCCTATTTATAGATGATCATGATTGCTGACCTATTAAACATGAATACTTGTCCATAGCTACGTTAAATAACCAGAGGGTAAGTGGATCGAAAACAGTGCAATGAATGGTTAACAAAGGCGTCGTAAGTGGGCTACAGTCATAGTTGCCGACCATTGGCAATCTCACTATGGTCATGCCACTGGGTCAGCCTTGGATTTGTTATATTATGATTCATTGATTTATCTAATCTATCCCATGTGTCTTATCTATCTATATACATATACACACACATATATATATGTATCTAATATATATATAATATATGTATATCTAATATCACTAATATCAATTTAATACCTATATAATAATATTAATCTACAACGTTTCTACCTATCCACCTTTCTACCTATTTATTTTTATTTTTTACCTATCTATCTTTCTCTGTCTACTATTCCTGCGGACATATTATTCATATGTTGCCCAACAGTTTGGTTGGAATTACTACTGTTGCACTACTATTTCCATGGAGCAACGCGTGTTTTCCATCCCCGCATGTACCCCACATAATCATCTATAAATGGGTCATTTTCCATAGCAAACTGTTAAATAACCAGAGGGTACCCAGTAAAATTTTTGTTGTCATCGCTGAGGATATATCCTCAGCTGGCTTACTTGCCACTTCTGCATCGTCTCTCGGCGTTCATTTTGCACGAAAGTTGGACTCATTTTGGGGCCCCATTTGGGGTGTTTATCATCGTTCGCATATATATATATAAAATAGATCTATACACATATACTTATATTTGACTGTGGGTAAATAGATATAAATATAGATAGGACAGGTAGGTAGGTAGAACCATTATAGGTTGGATAGATGAGATGGATATTCAATAGATATTAGATAACTATTAGATGTTGGATAGATTGGATAGGACAGATGAGACAGATGGGATAGACTGGACAGATTAGAGAGTTGAATGCTGGAAACATATCACATAGATATACGAAACGGTGGCTTTCCCGCCAGCTATGTTAGATTACCCGCATCATCTTTCGAAAATCAATGTCATCATATAGATCGGTGAAACATCCATGGTGCCCCATTGAGATGACATGAACATATACACATTTTTTTTTAAAGGAAACATACCAATTTTACAAAACCATACTTGTTTGATGTTTTCCGACGTTTCTGGCTATCCCCGTACAGATTCCAGACACAGACCAGAACGTTGATGTTCTCCAACGGCTCGTATCATTTTGCCTGCCTCAGCCACTGCGGGCGGCCTCCTGGTCCGACATGGCCTTGCTGCTCTATCCCTTTCCCCCAGGCCACCGGGGGGGGATGGGCGGAGATGTGATGGTTAGTTAGTGATTAATGATGGTTCATGATGGTTAATGGTTAATGGTGCTTCATGGTGATTAATGGGGATTAATGATTAATAGTGATTCATGATGATGAATGGATTTACCCTGGTAAACATACGATCAACTCCCACCATTTGCCCCGCTTCTGGAAGAGTTCGACGGGATCATCATCATCATCATCATCATCATCGTCATCATCATCATCATCATCAACAACAACAACATTGGTATGATCATCGTCTTCTTCTAACAGAATCCTTGAAAATTGGTTCAAAATGCACAGTTCCAGCACGTTTGGTCGCACTAACAGTTCAAACAGAATCCTAACAAACCATTGCAAAATGCACAGTTCCAGCAATCTTGTTAGAACGAACAGCTCTAACAGAATCCTTGCTGCAAAATGCACCCACCCCAATGGTGGGATTTCCGCATTTGAGTCAGCTTACAGGAGGGCAAACGCCAAACAGATAGTTTAACGAACACGCAAACATATCCAACAAGACCAAGCTTGGTCATCAGGTGTCAACTAGTGCGCAAAAAGATGTTCGTCATCCAACATTAAGGTGGGCACTTCGAGAATGCCTCTGCTGTTTTTTTTTAAATGAGGGTTAGGTTTGATGCCACTTGTTTTATTCCATAGGAATTGTTATAGTTGACCCATTTCATAGGAACGCAAAAAAAAAACCAACCGGCACTGAACATTTGCGGTTCGGCCTCACTGGAGATGGTGGTTTTCAAGAATGGGTAAGGATGGCCGAAGATGGCCGAAGATTTTAGGCTGGTGAGTTATACACATGTATATATATATATACTTGGTGGCTCATCCCACTTAGTAAGTGGATTATAACCCCAATTATAAATGGATTAACCCTACTTATCCCATTTATAACTGGGGTTATAACTCACTTACTAAGTGGGATGAGCCACCAAGTATAATATTATAGATCTGATTTGGGAGAATGAAAGCAACCACCTGAAGGACCATTTCATAGCTACTACTAGCGTCACCATACCATGCCCCAACCGAATCGGGGCCCAACTGAAACCGAGGCTCGCCCGGCTTCGCCACGGCCTATGCTGTGCGACGACCCATGAACGAGGAGGAGCGGTTCCAGCGAAGATGGCTTGGGGCGGACGGAAAGTGGACGGGTTCAGGGGTCGAATATGGTTAATATGGTTTAATGATGTTTAATGTTAGTTGAAGTTAGGGGATTTTAGATGATTTTAGTGTAGTGGATCTTGACGGATCTTAATTGATTGTGGGTGTGAATGTGGATGTCAGGGTAATTACCAAGGAAAACACAGACATCTCAGGTGAGTTTATGTCTTGCAGGTTGCGCGTGTGTGAAGCATTGTGTTTTTTGGCGGCTAAATGACATAGTTTCTCAGTTTTCTTGCTTTCTCTTAACTCTTAACCTCCAGGTCGATTCAGATGTATTCAGCCTATTGCAGTGACATGCAGTTCCTAAATAGATCCTGGGCAAACCTTGATGGGGTGAATTGGTTGATCTATGTTGATCTTATTAGGAATATCATGCCCAACCCAACGCTGCATATCTAAAATAAATACGACACATATCCCACCTGCATATTAAGTTGGCATGTTCATAGTGTCACTTTGTACACAGTCATCCGACACCTGCATGGGCTGGTTTTTCTGTAATGTCAACCCTGGTTTTCCGTAAATCCCAAACGGCTGTTTAATGCGAGGGGGATACCAAGTAAGTATCATATGATCACTATTTGGATCTATATTTGGATCTATTTGGAGGGTACCCCCCATGATTAATAGACCATATTATCATATATTATCACTGGTTGGTGGTTTCAAACATGAATTTTATTTCCATAATATATGGGATGTCATCCTTCCCATTGACTTTCATATTTTTTCAAGATGGGTAAAACCACCAACCAGATCACTATGTGGAGGGTACCCCCATTTTTTTTCATAAACCATGACCCCATCTGAATCATGGCCAGGAGGAGGACGAAGATATGGAGATTCGGAAGGTGCGTGGCGTCATGGCCGTTTTTTGGCATATCCTTGGCCGGGGGGCCTGAGCATATATTTGTTATATTATATAATGTTATATAATTTTCATTATATTTCATTTTCCTATTACAGTTTATTTTATTACAGTGAGTTATACAGCTTTATATTATGGTGTATAACATGTTTAAAACTATATAATACATATATATGTTTTCTATTAACATATATATATGCACATATATATATATTGTTTGTGTTATATTAGTTATATTATTTTTGTCTGAACATGTATTAGCTTTTCTTGTATCATTTATATTATTCTAAAACATAATATTATATTGTATTAGCTTGTATTATATTATAGTTTACTATACTATACATTATGATTATATAATATTGTGCTACATTATGTTTTCTATTTTATATTGTGCTCTGTTATATTGTATTTTATTGTGTTATATTGTATTACATTGTCTTATATGATTGTATTGCATTATCTTATATTATATAATGCTTTATTTATTTTAATGTTTTTAAATTGTAGTATCTTGTTTATTTTCCACTATATTGTTGTATTTTTCCTTTAAGATTGTATTATAATATGGTATAGTATATCATATTCTTATAATATATATAATGTTAACATATCTTATTACACTATACTTTGCGTTATTAGATATTCCGATATTATATTGTATTGTTTTTTGTATGTTATTATAATTTATCAACTTATATCGAATTATATTAGAATAGTTTAAAAACTTAAATATGTTTAATTACATTATATTCAATCATGTTTTATTACACTACATTACATTGTATTGTATTAGCTTATATGATATGTTATGATATAATATAATATAGTTTAATATAATAAAATAGTTTTTAATATAATATAACAGTTTTTAATACAATATGATATAATATAATTTGATATAATATTATATAAT
>Ga0126342_10003793_pt1 | contig 25332 bp, 25 predicted proteins | sample Cyp1metagenome_FD_92528 | JGI IMG/M metagenome (GOLD analysis project Ga0126342, IMG submission 92528) | Coral microbial communities from Lord Howe Island, Old Settlement Bay, Australia - Cyphastrea 1 metagenome | ecosystem: Host-associated > Invertebrates > Cnidaria > Coral ... | reverse complement strand
GCAATCCATTCTTAGACTGCCAGCTGGCAGCAGCCAAGCACATCCCTACCATCACACAACAAAGTAGGTAGCAGCTGTAAGTGCTGCAGGCACAGACTTGCCAACACAATCACAGGGCTTGGGTTGGGCATAGTAAACGTATTCTTGCATGTATGCACTCATGAATGTATGTGCGCTCATGTATGTCCGTACAAATGCAAAATCAGATTGCACATGTTCATATATATATATGTATGTATAATTACATATAATAGTCATATAATTAGATATAATTATACATATAGATATATGTCATAACGTATGGATCAGAGGTATGGAACAGAGGTATGGAACGGATCCTTCAAACAGGTATGGAACGGGGGTATAAAACGGGTGTGGTCCCGGACCTTGTTCCGGACCTTTTAATTTGACTTGCACCCATATATATATATATGTATATATATATATACAGACATGTGTATATATAGTCAATACAAAATGTTAGTTGGTGTACATACTTTTATTTTACTGCAGATACACTATACAGTCTGCTGTATATTCAATATGATTACGTGCGTTATTTGTGTACAATGCTGCAAGGAGTCTGTGTGGGCTCAATACATTCCACCAGGGTTTCTACAGTTGGTCGTGCCCCAAAACATTAGCTAAATAGGATTTGTGGAATAGGGTTATAAGCCAACTTACAACTAGGGGGCACCACCCAGTGTAGGGTGATATGTCATATTCAAGCGACCACTCTTGCATTCCATCTTCAAGTTCGTCTGAAAACGGGTACCCGGAATCCAGCGCTTTCTGATCCTTTTCCGTAATACCATGACATTTTGGGAGTATCCCCTAGTCTCAGACCCCAAATATCAACTGTTTCATCATGGCCATCGCTGCTTGGATCCGTGGAAACCCCATGTGAGTTTTTCTCGATAAATGGATGACTGGGGGCCACATTTGAGGAAACCTCCATATTGGATGATACATATTGGGATAATGATACCAGTGTTATAGTTATAATATCCATCACTGGGTAAACTGAAGACTGGGATCCATAATCCATATATCATAATACCAATGTTTCACAAACCCAACTGAGCAGTGTTCAAAACCCTGTGTCGTCTCTTTTTACTAGTTGGTTGATAGGGATTTCCCCAATGGAGTCCTATATTCCCCCATATTTACAGTAAAAGGTAGCACAACTCCCTATGATTAATCATCAACCAACCATCATCTATCCATCAGATCAGCATGCGTTTGAGGGTTGTGTAAACCTCACAATTGATGGTAAAATCCCATGATACTTACTGGTAATCAAACGTGGCACAGGACAATCACCTATGCTTGGATGAAGTTCCTCTTAAAACCTCCAGTTATAGTGTATTTCCAATTGCATCCACTTGCCACCTTTGATTACCGGAGGGTAAACCTGTTTGTTGGTATAAATCATCATATGAAGGTTTCCTAAAATTGGGGTACCCCCAGTCATCATCCATTCTAATAGGATCGTCCATGATAAACCATCCAGCTATTTGGGTACCCCAAGTTTAGGAAACTTCCATGAATCCCACTAAATCATCATTTTGGTTACCATCTCGTTATTTAGCATAACCATGGAAAATCACCAGTTTTAATAGGTAAACCATCTATTTCTATGGGCCATTTCCCATGGCTATGTTAAATAACCAGAGGCTAACGTGAAAATCACCATGAACATCACAACCCATCGCCGCTGCTGACCAGAAAACCTGTTCCTCCCTGGAGACATCGAAGCTGGAGGGATTGATCGCCACCGACTTCGAGACATCAAAGGTCTTATAGATGCCTGGCAAAGCAACAAGGGTGAAACGGTGAAAAAATGGAGAATGTGATGATGGATGATTTATGGATGAAAAATGATGTGATTGAACTGATTCAACTGACTTTGATTTGACATGATCAGGAATTTAAGATGATTGGCACAGCGGTGAAAAAACTATGGATGAAGCATGATTAACCATGATTAACCGCGATTGAACTGATCAAAAATGATGGATGACGATTAACAGCCGGATTTAACTGATTTATATAACCATGAGAATGATAGGAAATTCAGCCACATGCTGGACAAACGACGGAGGATTTCTAGGAGCCAGGGAAAGCCAATGCCACAAACCCCCACTGAGGTGTATGAAATTGGGTATACCCCTAGCAATGGGATATGTTTGTGTTATATAACTATAATTATATATATATATATTATAATAACTATATATATATAGTTGATGTTTGCTTTGTTTAATAACCCCGCACTGGTAACATCATGGGATGGATCATGGTATTGGGTTTACCATGGTTTACAACATGGAACACATGTTCAAACTACTCGCCACCCAGTCTTACCCGAGACCTACTGTATCTTCCCATCACCGCGCCTACCAGCAAATCGGCCAGTTCAAACCTCGAGTCAACTGCTGCTCTGGTGCTGGTCTCGACCGGTCAGGTGCGATTTCGAGAACTTCCATTGAAATTAGGAATTTTGATATAACGAAGTCCCAGCAAAAGACAGTAGACTCATTGGCTTTCAACCCAACCTCTCAAAAAAACAAAACAATGGGACCATAATCATCCATAGTTATAGTTGTCATTGCAGCATTTCGAAAAATGCAACGCTCCAGGCAAGTTGCATGTGATTTCGCAGTGAGATCACAATGAACTGAGCATTTTTCGTTCGTTCCTGGAGGGTCTGCACAGTGCATCATTGACTGAGTCCCCCTGAGAAGGTTCAGGGATCCTGATACAGTCTGCTTGATGTATGGCACGTGTTCACCTACATTTGGGCCATGTTGGGTTTGCTTTGTATAAGTACTGCATAAGTGTCAATCAAGATAAGAACCCTGGGGTGTCCGGAAAAATCGAGGAATCCCATCCCCGACCCTGCGGAAAAGGGTTCTGCTACCCCCGGTCCAACCCTCACAAATGGTGGTCATCTGGGCCCGGCTCACATTCCCACCCTGAAAAGAAACTTCCAGCAAACCTTCCGTAAGAAGGCTGATGTGTATCCAAGCTCGTTCCCAAAAGACTCCTAAGCATGAATAAAACTAAACTGCTTGGTTTCTCCATCTCTCCTTGATGTAATTCGCAATAATTGAGACGTTGCGAAAATCCAACGCCGCGTCAATCTCATCCATAAAATACAGAGGTGTCGGCCTGGCGACAGTGAACTACCAAGCCACTGCCTGAAAACAGTTGTTTCACAGGTAAAAAACTAAGATTTTAGTAGGTTTATGATGGCTTAAAGTTGCTTGTGATGAGTTCCAATGGGTCTTGATGCGTAATTTCATTAAGGTATACACCTCCATGATCTCGGCTTGGCACGCAGGTTGACCACCATGCCACGTTGGACTTACCAATTCATTGCTGCATGCTGGGGTCCCCAAACCTTATGTTTGTTGGCTTGCAACAAACACCATTAACATCCATTAACTATATGGATATATCATGATATATCTAGCATAAACGTCCATAAACCATAGATAAACTATATATAGTTGATATCATTACAGTATATATAGTTGATATATATAGTTCTACCAGAATCTTACTCATATTCCAAGGCTGGTCATACTCCAAGCTAAAATGGCTGAAGCACCCTGAAAGGCGGTATATTATGGTATTTGTCCATCCTATGGTATGCGATGAAGCATCGGTATGCGTTACCCCTGTACGTAACCTGAACTCACTATGTGGAGTGCGATGTTTGCACGCTATGCGTTAACTTCGTGGAGTGCGTTCCCACACAGGTATGCAGATTGAGCATGCTGCATGCCTATTTCAAATTTTAAGGGTCTTGTCCAGGCACAGCCATGTCGGCGATGAAGTTCAGTTATGCGTTGTTCCTGTGGATAGCCTAGAGCCACTATATGTGGAGTGTTGTGGAGTACGATGTTTGCATGGTACCCGTTATCTTTGCAGAGTGCGTTAAATTTGTGGAGCGTGTTAAACTTGTGGAGTGTGTTCCCGCTCAGGTATGTGGAATACGATATTTGCGTGACATGCGTTAACTTTCTCAGTTTGGGCGACAAGGGGTTAGAATAGTTGATACCTATGGTTTATGGTGTATGTATATATATTATATACACCATAAACCATAGGTAACCTAGAGTTGCACACCAACATCGTATGAGATCGTCTTAGGGCGGTAGGGATGGATCACATTCACGTCGATCTTCGGAGAAAGAACTTAAGTGCACAGCGGGAAACTCCAAAAAGATCACATTAATGTACCCTCTGGTAAACTAACATAGCTATTGAAAATGGCCATTTATAGTGGATTTTCCAATAAAAAAATAGTGATTTTCCATAGCTATGTTAAATTACCAGAGGGTAGTTATATAAATAATGTTATACGAATAATAATATTATATAAGTTGTATGTACAAAAATATACACATCATATAAAAGAAACTCTATACAAGTTATACAATATGTTTCCTCTGAAAGCTTGCGTTGACAAAACATGTATATATGTCACACACACAGAATCATAGCGTTCACATCACACTGGTACCATGGATTTCGCACATCATTTTTTTGTTTAGCCGATGTCTGCAGTGTCGGAAGATCCATTTTTCAGCGACTTTCTGAGTCGTCCAATAAGACCTTTCCAACTTGGAATTAGTTGTTGGAATATGATACATATAGGTATATATATAATATATAATATATACACATGATATTATATAAGGAATGCTTCACTACGGTTCACTCTTAGCTTTATCTCATATTGAGGTTTCCTAAGCGATGGGGGGTACCCCCAATAATCCATGTTCATAGAATTTTCCCTTATAAACCAACCAGCTATTGGGGATCCCCCACATTTATGGAAACCACCATATCTAATCTGAATATTTATAACATACCCTACTAGTTGTTGCATTATGGTATACCATGATTCATTATACCCCTATATTTTGGATGGTTCACTATGCTTCACTCTTAGCTTCAGCTCATATGGGGGTTTCCATAAATGGTGGTAAGTTTATAGTGGAAAATCCATCTATAAATGGATGATTTAGGGCTATCCTATTTCAGGAAACCTCCATACAAACCAAGCCATACAACCATCGAACGCAGCTTCACCGAAGCTCGCCTGTAGTGGTGCAAGGCGAAAACCAAGGACAGCGATGCCAAGGTCTTTTCGCCACCCGACAGGTTGGTGATCTGCTTCCAACCTGCGCCAGGGCCCCCACAAAGGGACTTCGGGAAGGAAAAAAAAACACCATGTTATGGGGGAGATTTAACATGGGTGTTTGGTTATGATACGTGGGACATCAGTAAATCATACCAACCATGTTTATATAAGCAACGGCATGATATGTGGGACCTCAGTTCTGGTGTGCAAACATTGAATCTGTGGGTTGAGCCACGTCCCTGAAAATGTGAAAGTCAGCTAGGATCATGATGCCCAAATAGGGCCCTTTGCACAAGGCTGAAACCACTAACCAGTTCCTCCCATTTCCCCCATATATGTCCTTTTTGTTGGGAAGAAACGCTTCCCCAAGAACTACAGTAATTACTTAAATCTAAACCTATATAGTTATTTTCTTGGCATGTAGGGGAGAGTATTCAAAACCAAGAACCCAGAGATGATCCTGATTTGGAAGGGTTTGAGCCACAAAATGGAGGGTTGACCATTGGATGGAGCTCGGATTATTCCCCAGCATTCTCATGCCCGGATCAACTCTCCAATCCTATCCCGCTTAGAAGATTGCGTTGTAGTCAGCAACAAGGGAATCACCATGGGTATACCCCCCGGCCCTCCGGTGTCGTCAAACATGGCTAGCTAGAAAACCTGCCTTTGACTGGGAAGCTTATGTATAGTAACACAATTACTCATGGGTTGCTGTAGCCCTGGAATAGCGGACTCATTCAGCATTCAGGACCCCTTTGCTCCAATCCAGCTCAAGCCATTACAGTAACCTCCGCTGAATGGGACACGTGCAAGACAAATACATTCTAACCCAGGGAGTTTTGACTGGAGGTTTATCATTCTGGCTGCATTAAATTATAGGAATTCACCAACTTCAAACGCCATTTTGAACTGCTTTACCTTGCTATCCATCTTTTGTGAGGTCGCTACAATTTCTGCAAATGATGGTTGATTATGGTTGATTGCTTCCGGATTCCAGTTGTTTCTTTGGTAGGTCTGCAAATCCTTGCAGCCTACGCGCAGTGTCAATACAATTGTTGTTTCTAAAAATGATCAGACATTATTTTCCATATGTCTGCGTTCATATACACTCTATACACACACACATACATTGACAAACAAAAAGTACATACAGTGTGTCTATATATATATATGATACACAAAAAATATGTCAATTGCATCCCCATCATACAGTATTCCCCATCATATCATCATGGTATCCAGCAAAAACCACCGGCTTTGGAGCCCCGGCTCTTCTTGGGAGGTCGTACGCTGAAGTGAATGCCCTCGTTGAAGGGGTCCAAGGTATCCACCTGGGAGAAGAATGGGGAAAAATATGGGACAGTCCGTTAGAAATGTACTGGTTGGTGGTTGACCTACCCCTCTGAAAATATGAGTTCGTCAGTTGGGATGATTATTCCCAATATATGGAAAAATAAATGTTCCAAACCACCAACCAGTGCAGGTTTTAATGGGAAAATATAGGGGAATCTATAGATGGAGGTTTTCATGGGAACACATTGGGACACATGTCTAGAAATGGAAGTTTTCATTGGAACATATGGGGACAGCATGTTTATACATGTCTAGAAATCGAGGCTTCTAGATGGGAACAGCTCCACCCTAAATGGAGATTTTCATGGGGAATTTTGTTTGGACTTCAATGGGGGATCACCGGGGATGATGACCCCAGAATCCTCATGGAACATCACAATGTCGTCGACAACAAAACCATGGATTGAAACTGCTCAACCCTACTACGCTTCTGAACCACCAATGAACGACTTAAAAACACAGGTTTTTCATGATCAACGACGTGATGATGATGATGACTGATGATGAATGATGATTCATAATTATGATTGAGGATTCATGAATGATGAATGATGATGGTGGTGGTGGCACAGCAATGAAGTTGCCAAACGGCTTCCGAGTTGTCGAAGGTCGACTGGAAATTAGTTCTGGCATGTTATGGTTTTGTGCAGATGCTACTGCATCCTCTTGTATTACCGACCTTAATTCCATCTGGAACCATGCAGTCCTATGCAAAATTCGATTTTTATTTTTCTGCAAGCGACGAGTTCGAGTTCAGCGTCACCTCCCAAGGTGATCATCTGGTACATCTCCTCTGCTTTGCTCGGTTGGGAAGTTGGGAGGCTTGAAAAAGGGTGATATAAGGGGTTCACCTTCGAGATCTGAACCCAACAAGTCCATGGAACAAACTGCCTTTGATCCAAACAGTTTCTCCCGTACGCTGCGGCGAAATGATATGTTTCAAGGCGCAAGTAAAGCGTGAACTATGAGAAAATCACGTGGTGTTTCTTGAGTTTCTATGCAGGCCAACGTCCAAAACACACTCATCATTCAAATCGTGCTAAAATATTGCGTGATTGCATAGAGCTTGACCACTCAGGGTTGCAAGTGAGCCATGGTAGGGAATAGGATGATTTAAGGAACAATCATCCGGAAAGGGCACAGGTTCATCATCCAGTTCTGCTGTTGTAAGGAATGGGACAGTGAGAAAGGCAACTGGGATCATCCCAAACATTTCAGATAGGGTAGTCAATTGGGATCATCTCCAAGATTTGAAGGATGACAATTGGAAACTTTTGCGATGCCCCATATGACTTAGGACTTCGGACTTAGGACACGCCCATTCAGATTCATTGGTTGCTATATTACCACATATGACCATTCCCTTTATTGTCGTTCAATATGATTTATATAACCATTTTTGTTGGTTGAACAATTTTGGTTACAGACATGATTGAATGTCAATGTTGTGTCAATCACTCTCCCACCTAAGGTATTGGGATCATCATCCCATTTCTATGTTTGAACATCAGAAAACAAATGTCTACATATGTTTACCACCTAAGTGGTTTTTGTTATATGGCAAAACAAAAACGGTATATCAACATGATCGCAACATTTTTCCTGGTAATTCCCCACGTCCTTCAGTTTCATGGAGATCACGGAGAAGCCTTCCATGAACTCCTTCATCCTGGGCGGCCATGGGCCAGTTGTCCCATGGAAAACACATGGAAAACGTATGGAAAACATATAGAAATGTATATATATATGGAAAATAACCACAATCCAAACATCTATGATCTATGCAGTTATGATATGCTATGATTCTTACGACAATGCAAACAAGAAATGGACATAGATATGCCAGGGTCATTCTAGATGCTATATATGCTATGGATGGTTGTATGGTCAAAGTCATGGGGTTTTAAAATTATACGGCTCAAAACATGTGAGAAAATAATGCTGTATTTTATGAAATAAATGTCTAACCAACAACATGAATCAATGTGATGTGTGCCATGGTAAAGTTACATGTGATTAATGCTTGATGGTCATCCATCCCACGCCGTGGGGGTAGGACATTATCCAAGCTTAATGGCCATTGAAAAAAAGAGAGCCCCTGTCAAAATGGATTGATGGCCATCCCCAATGTGGGAAAACAACCCGTGTTTTGACGGAATCCTGCGCGAGCGAAGTTGCGGCACCAACACCCCTTCCCGGTTAAGGGGGGTACGAGGTGCAAGGATGGGGATGAACGGAAAATGGCAATGTACTGGCCGTATGCCAGGGAAATGTCACACAAAGGATAGCAGTTGACAGACCACATCGCGCGCTTGACCCTTGCCGAGTGAAAAAAAAAGTGGCATACAATATACAGAAACAGCCGTGTCGTCAGAGCTGCTTCAAAAATTAAATATCTTGGAAGACCGTACAACGAGAACCACGGTCAACTGGATAACTAATTCAAGCAAGCAACAACTGCAAGCAAATCAAGACAAGGAAACACCAGCACAAAGTGCAGGCATCCGACCGTCGGTACAACTGAGGGCGTTCCGTTCTCTGACAAACTTATGCACAGTGCGGTCACGACTTCTGATTCAATGACAAGCTCGGGTGGCATGCAATCATCATCATTCAAGTCAAACTGACAAGCCAGAACCTACAAGTGACGCACTCGGTGCGCTGGCAGGCAAGAACACACTGATGACTCAAGTCCAAGGCAAAAGCTGAAGTCACTGGCAATTCAGGGCACTGCAGAAAACGAGTGACATGAGCCCATCCAGAGCTTCCGCCGCAAAGCACTTCAACGACACACACCATGCCATAGAGGTTTGGGTTCCCGCATTCAGGTGTTAGTATAACACCTCCACCATCTGCCGAAACATCAAAACACTTGGCAAGGACAAATGTCTGCAAGCAAACAACGGATGTCAATCCACTTCATAGTTCAGGTGCCATCTTCAAGAGGTAACTATCTGCGATGTCATGTGGACAGCAACCTGACGTCAGTCCAAAGCTACGGAACTGAGATTTCACCAAGAGGTGAGAAGCATCCACGGGGTCAGACAACAGAACCTCTGAAGATCCCAAAGCAACCACCTGAAGGCCAGTCAGATCAACTGCACGAGTCCACTGATCAAGGGAGATCTTCAACGAGTATCTATCGGCAATCTCATGTGGGCAACGCCCATGTGTCAAGCTAAGCGACTGAACTCCATCTCTCGCCAGGGAATGGCAAGAGTCAACACAGCAAGCCAAGACAACAAGTAAGACACTCATTGAGACCACAGTCAAATCCGTCAAGATAGAAGAAACCCGGTAGTGGCAAGGGCACACGGTCGGAGATGGACAGATGTACTTCACGACCTGGGTCAAAGGTCCATGTGAGAATTCAATGGCTCAATCGGTAGGGCACCACCCTCCTACCTCGCTACGTGGCAGCTTGAGCCTTGAGGCTACCCATGTTTTGACCATGGCACATGTGGAAAATATGTAGAAAATCCATGGGAATACAACAATCTATGCAAACACTTATTATTATTATTATTATTGTTGTTATTATTGTTATTATCATTATGTCACAACATGATTTCGAAAAACTGCTGAAAATGCTGAAAAAGAAACATCTGAGGAAACAAACAAATTATATGTATGGAAATCCCTTGGAATGCCGTTTACCATCTGAAAAAAAAACAAACACCATGTTAACTCGGCAAAATGGTAAGATACATATCATGAAAATCCACCATCTAAAAGTAATTCAACATAGACTTGAGAAGCCATGATTTACTTTCATTTGGATGCTCCATATCTTGTGAGTTGACTGGAGGGTGCCGCTTGAGGTTGAAAATAAGGAAAGCTCCTGAAAATCAATGGTAAACTCCACAGCACTTTTAGGTAAAAACTGTTGAATGTGATTCTTCAAGTTTTGAAAGACAAACTGGGTGAACAACTCTGCATTGAAATGATAAATCTGAGGGAACAGTGTTGCAAGAAGAAGAAAAGCACTAACGTGGCCACTTTACTGGGTCCAATAAGTCCAATACCCCAAACTAGTCGCTTTAAAATCTTTAGTTCCCATTTGTTTTCAGCATTCCCCAAAGATAAACGATCTTTTGAAAGCTGGATCAACTTCGCTTGGGCGAGTCCTTTAGCTCGACGCCTGAGAAGGACTAATCAGTTGGTACATCAGCATCACACATATCCTGACGATCGTCTCACTGAGAAACAAAAACACAAGTACACTTGTTATTGTTACTACCTGGTTGGTGGTTTCAACCTCTCTGAAAAAATAATAGTCAGTTGGGGTTACTATTCCCAATATATATGGAAAAATAAAAAATGTTCCAAACCACCAACCGGCTACTAAATAAGTTTACAAACTGCTTGGTGGTATCAAACAATACCAAGCACGTTAGTCATTGGCAGTTGTCATCCGAAATATTATTATGGTTGATGTCCTTTTTTGAAAAATATCTCCAAAACATCATTTAAAAAACAAGCCACTATTTTAGTAGGGTTTTACTTAAATCCATCTTATGCGTATTCAGAACCACGCCAGCAACGTCCAACTGTCCTTTGCTGCCGAAGTTGTTCCAACTTCCTCCGGGCATCCTTCGGTTCAACAAAAATGGGGGACCACAGGACCACAGAGGTTTCCCATGGTTTCCCTGTATAATTAATAATATCTGTATAACTGGGCTGCTGTTGAGGTCCACCCATTTTTCCAGAAGTACGAGAAGTGAATGCTTTGAGATGCAAAGAAACTGTGGCATCGCTCATGTATGGGTTATCTCAACATTCTGGATATCCCAATTTGCTTGGTGTCCCAGCATCCTGACTTGGGTACCCAAATCCTCTCTGTCAGAAAGAGTAAACATAACAAGTCTTAGCTATTCATAGCTAGTCATCTATTTTGCAAGGGCTCATCTTCCACTTCAAGCCAGGGACCTGAAGAAAAACATACGGTGCCACACTTGGATCCAGGTGGAGGATCTGTATCATCAAAGTTAGGTCTTCTTAGCTTCATTGAAACTAGTACAGCCCCAAATATAACAACATACCCTCTGCTAATCTAAAACATTCCCATGTTCCATTTGCGAATCATCTACACATGGCTATTTCTTTTCCAATACTATATTAAAATGCCAGAGGGCAACTGGGAATAACTGGGATACTTCAAAGAACTGGTATCGTACCCGTAGCAGAATGCGTCACTGAATGGCATTTTGGATCTGCCAATATCGATGAACATTTCATGGGATATATAACTACCAAGTTCGAGTCAAATCACATGGATGGATGGATAGATCAATCCATTTGGGGTTGTCTGAAAATAGGCTATCCCGACGATGGTTCGTCAACATGTTCATCCATCTTCCCTGTTGAAATGGCCACGTATCCATTTGTGTATATATATATATATTATATATATATCCCCGTTTTCAGACACAACCATTTGGGGGCTTCTTTGAAACTCAGGGTACTCCATGACTTGGAGAACTGGGACAATTTGGGGTAGCTCCATGACTTATGATGTGGGTAAAACAAGCATATAAACCATTCCCCAGTCATCATGATTTTGATAGGTGGTCTGGAAATCCCATTAGTCATGGGTGGTAAAAATATGTAAACATGGCATTGTTTTACCCACAGAAAATCTTAAGTCATAATAGCTAAGGTCACATATGGTCATATATCATTATAATCCCTCTTATATCCTACTTGGTGGTTTCAACCCCTCTGAAAAAATATTAGTCGGTTGGGGTTACTACTCCCAATATATGGAAAAATAAAATTCATGTTCCAAACCACCAACCAGTATCTGTTAGTTGGGCCATAACTCTACGAGACCTCCCATTCGGCCAACTTCCATCGCGGTTTGTCACCCCTCATCTCCTCGCGGTCATTGTGGACCTGTTCATACTCCGCCAGGCGCGTCCGATGCTCGCCGTCCGCGCGACGGAATTCCTCCAAGACCAGCGACGTGACCAGGTGGCTTGTCTCAAAATGATGGATTCACCAGCGAAAAATGTGTTTTTAACCATAGAAATTAGAAATTTAAGATGAATTCACCATCATTTTTTTGGGTTAAAAAAAGAAAGGGAATGTAAACAACGAAGTTATGGGGGGGATTATGACCCATCATTATATGACGATATCATCGGATATGTAAGGAACAATATGTTACAATATGATATTTAATTTTGTCTGAAAATGATGGAACAAAACAGTGTGTCTGCGCCACTTTATATAAAATGTACAACCATGGGATTTGGGGGTACCACATTTTCAGACAAACCCAAATCGCAGCGAACGTGTATGACTAGACCCACAAAATCGAGCATCAAACGTACAAATGACAGCCACAGGAACAAGTTCTGTTTCCAGGGGTACCTGAAAAAAACAATCCTTTCACACAAAAAACCATGAAGTCACTTCATTTTCCGTCAAAATCTTGCAATCCAATCTGCGGTGTCGGTCAAAATTGCAGCTGTCATCATCACATGTTGCCCGGACTACTGATAGTAGTCCAACTATTTAAATCTATTTGGATCTATTTAGATTTACCCTCTGGTAAATTAACATAACTATTGAAAATTGCCATTTATAGTTGATTTACCCATTAAAAATGGGAAACAAAATGTGATTTTCAATAGTTATGTTAAATTACCATAAATTACCAGAGGGTACTTGTATTTAGATCTATCGAGCCAATCTTTTCTGATGTTCCACTCCCCCGGCTGCGATTTCGGCTGTCACCCAGGTGCCTCGATGGCACCCAGGTTGGGCTTCAGGTTCTTGATGTTGGCTTCCAAGCCTGTCATCCTTTCCTCAACATCCTCAGCAGACACCTGGTCCGTGGATGTCCGTGGCGTGGTGCAGATGACTCCAGTTGGGATTTAGAGATTCGAGTGGACCTTGGACTTCCCGCTTGAAACTTGTTGTCATTCCGTCATTCCTGAACAGTTGAACGGTTGCTATTGCCAAGTTTGTGCATCAACTACACCGATCATGTATGATCGATTGCACTAAAAACTCCCGTTTCCGAGACAACTACACTGTCCATCATGTCCATCAACATGATTTCACAAATTCATTGAAAACAAAATGAAACTATGTTTGCTTCCTGACAGCAACCATGTTCCATCCTGCTCCCGTGGCGAAATCTGATTCGGGGCCTGGGGGAGTTCTCCCACCTCCCCGAGTACAGCCATGGATCAGTGGATCCCTCAAGGTAATCGAATCTTTACCCATGAAAATCGAAGGGGCCATGGCCAAAAGATGCCAACAAAAACTTACCCTCTGGTGAACTAACATAGCAATGGAAAATGGCCATAGAAATAGTGGATTTTCCCATGAAAAATGGTGGATCTTTCCCATGTTCCTAGTTGGTGATTGAGCAACCCCGCTGAAGAGTATGGAACCACCAACTCTTTGGGGACCATCATCTCTATAGATTTGAAAACCACCCATGATGGCGAAAAAAACCAGTTGATGAACAAAACATGGAAAATCACCAAATCAATACCTTGAAAACACAGTTAAATCAGAGTTGAAACCACCAACCAACTATGTATATATATATATATATTTGTTTGTCCTGCGTTTCATAATTGTCCCAGTTGTGAACCTCCATTTTTAATTCGGGGATTTCCAGCGTTTGATTTCCAGCGTATCCCCATAATATACAGTTATATCAATATATATCCCATTGAACTACAATGTCTCTTGGCCAAATAATGTTAAATCCCGACTTTTGATGGTTAAATCACCATATTCCCTAATTTGGTTTGATGATTCTCCCATTAAAACATATTAAAACCATCAAAACCTCATTTTCTCATGGGAATTTCCCACGTCAAATGCCCCCTTTGAATCCTGTGACGTGAAAACCTTAGCTCCGCCGACCTCGGAAATTCGGGCCGGGCCTTGTTCAGCTCCTTCTCTGAAAGTTCCACCGTGATGGCTTTCCTGGACATCTCCTGACGAAGGGAAATCACATGCCAATTTATAAAGAAAAATATCTATATGTATCATTATATGTGTATTATAATATATATATATGTACCTATAAGTGTGATAATATAATATAGATGTTTCAGACTATTACATATCTATGTATCTATGTATGGTTGTTTGTTATTATTAATTATATATAATGTGTATATATATATATATGTAATACCTGCTGATTAGTTTCAATGGATTGATCTAAGGGAAATCTTCAAGAAACCATAGGGGGACTTGCAAGTGTTCCCACTGGCATAGGCAACCACTACCACTTTAGAACAGAAGAGGTGTAACCAACCAGGAAGACCAAAGACATCCAAATCCGAATGGTGGATCATCACATGGACTTTGTCGAGCATTCACCAGGAAACTGGTTTTAGATGTGTTTAGATATTGCATCTGGGCGAGTTACTAAAAACCAGAGAGCTCAAATAAAGTAGTGGAATTAAAACCAAATTTGAGTATTCAATCATCTGCGCAACTAACTGTTTACAAACCTGAATTGCGGACTTCGGGTGAGACTGTCATACAGTAAATTTTTGCAGCTCAAAGATGATGAAGACAACAGCAACTCAAAGCAGAGCAAAGTCAACAATTTGAGAAGCTAAAGAAGGGATACAACTGTGGATTTCGATGATTTCTGCTTAGCAATGGGCGATGAACATGACGGACTGTGAGCATCCAATCATCCGATCACCACAAAAAGGGATCGCACCTCCAATTTGGAGACAGAAGCTTCTTGTTCCCTCAGCTCTTTCAGGAAATCCAAAGGCAGTTGCGCATAGTCTTTCCTTGCCTCCTGGCACAACCGGCTCGCTGCTCTTCATGATTTTGACTCATCCGCAAAAATCAATGTAACAATTCATGAATCATATTAATATGGTCAACTGTGAATCACTCTCCCAAGACAGGGTTGGAACATGCCAAATACTTGAAACCAAGAACCACATGATTGGTGACATTCCTGTAGTTTTGTGATACATTTATAGTTTCGAATTGCATATATCTATCCCCATATGTATATAAAATCAGATGCATTATCTATCTATCTATCTCTCTATCTATCTAGCTATCTATCTATCTATCTATCTATCTATCTATCTATCTATCTATCTATCATCTATCTATCTATCTATCTATCTATCTATATAGAGATAGTTTGTCCGTACTTTGTCCGTAAAAAAAGACACAATAACACGCAGAAACACACACACACACATCATCTGTACCTAAATCAAAGCCATCAATGGGGGTTTCCTAAAATCATGGATCCCAAAGTCACCATAGGTTTCAGTACAAAATGTTGGATGATTTGGGGGTATCCCCCACCTGCAGCTTGTTGGTCCAGGCCGCGATGCGACCGTGCAACTCCCGGAGAGTTCGAGTCTTCACCTGGAAAACGACAGCGAAAGACCTCGTCCTATAGGGAAAGCTGTTAAAGTTGTAGACTATATAAGAGTGGGATGTATGTATGTATATATAATATGATATAATATGTATAGATGACATTTTAATCAATGGTGATGTCTTAAAATGGGGAAATCATGGGAAACTATAGGAACATCCACGAATAGAATGGAGGTAAACCGAAATATGGGGAGTTCTTAAAATGAGGGATGGCCAAAGCCATGGTTTTCAAAACCAAAATGGTCTAATTTGGGATGCTTTGCGGGTACCCCCATTTAAGGAAACATACATATTATATGTGTATATGTGTATGTATATATATATATACATGGAAAGAAAGTAATGGTTTACTCTTCATGGAAGAAGGGTTTAGAACTCATAATGGGGTTATAGTTGTATAGCCAGTGAAATAGGTTTAACTTCATTGCTGCGCTTCGTCATGAAAGTATAAATATCATATAAAATTATTGGATGATCATATCATTGAATGATCCAATACTATCCCTTGACTCCTATTCTGATGATTACCTCAGAGCAATTAAATGAACGGGGAACTATTGACATTTATAAAACTGACAGTTGGATGCCATTCCAATCATTTCTTCTAATCATACCCATTAATCATCATCAATAGATTGTAGTCATCCACTTGAAAGACCAAGTGGCAACAACCGACCAACCCAGGATCTTCCCAACGGACTCCCTCCTGGATAACAACTGGATATGTGCAACTAAGAAAAACTTGGGATCATGGGTGCTACCATCATTCCTGGTGATTCAACACCTCTTTTTTTGCTAGTTACTATCACCCCCCACGTCGTGGCTATGGGGTCAGACACATGTCAACCTCAAAAATAGATGGTCTTATACTGAATATTGCTATTTTTCTTTATTTTCATTGAATCCATGTCCCCTATTTCCAACCCATACCCATCTGACAACAGGCCGGGGTTCAATTTTTTGCATGACAATTGGTGATGGACATCTTGCACTGCTGGTGAGTGTGAGAGTTGATTCAAGTGTTTTAGGCCAAAACAGGTCCAAGGAAACAAATTATGTATATATATATAAAAATGGCAAGCTGTTTGACAGCTTAAACACAGTTTTTTTTCAACACTTTGCAAGACATAACGCCATCAAATTGAGTTCTTGTAGTGTAAAGAAAAACCTCCCACAGCAACTCGGGAATCCCGCCTGTCGAAACACCCAACTCGGCCCAAAATCTACTATTACACTGCTACAGTTCTACGAAAAAGGGCGCAATCCACACCCAATATTCCCACGTCATCCCGGATCAAACACGACCTCCATCTCATTCACCAGATCCACTTCTTGGCTCTTGAGCGCACTCGCCTTCTGAATGACCTGTCATGGTTGGTTTCATGAGGATTTCCGAGAGGGCCATATTGGTGAAACCAAAGGCTGGAAACAGTGAAACTCATCACATTGTCCGGAGATGTCCGGAGTTAAATGCATGCGATTCTTCTTCAAATCATGTCTACTCATATTATTTCATATCATATCAATATCAACTCTATAAACCCACATGTTTCTTGGCTAAACATGGCTAAACTACGTTAAAACCCATATTTTGCACGGCCTCGTCGCGTCGCTCGCGCAGGTCGTTGAGCAAGGCATCTTTCTCGCTTAGGGAGTCCTTCCTGGAGGGGCTGAGGAATTGAGCACATTGTGGAATTCAAGAAACAACAACCAACAACAACCAGACAAAACGACAACAACAACAACAACAACCAACCGACCGACCGACCAACCAACCAACCAACCAACAAACAAACAAACAAACAAACAAAAACATACGTGCAATTATAAAATGGTATGAAAATTGATGGCTAAACAATGTCGACGATACTGGTGATTTAACCAGCATTGCTGGTTTATCATCACCGATGGCTACAAAATGGTGATTTAATGTAAGCATCATCGTATCAATCATTGGGATTTCTAGGGATGTCACGAATAATGATTTATATGGGGTTTAATGCCTTAAAAAAATGAGTTAACCACCCAATTTATGGGATTTTAGCTGATTTGACATGATTTAACCATCAAACATAGGGATTTCACAATGACCACGATTTCGTATTGTTCCCCAAGACAAAGCAACAAACAAATCACTCTATGATAGTTGATCGCACCAAATAATTTTGTGGTTTTGGTGTCCAATATATGCATATTACGGATGTATGAGTGGATGTACATAACCTAGTTGAAACCCTGGGCGTTTGTCACAAGTGCTCACAAAGACTGAAGAACAGCGCCCCTATAGCTATGGACTCACAAGTCTCTACCGAAGCTGAGCATAGTGGTGAGAATGCAGATCACACAATCCTAGTTGAGCTTGCCAAGTAACACAATCATTAGATCCTGTGACAACTGACAACATGCCGTCGTGACACCTTATATTTTCTGCAAGAATTCCGGCTATAGACAAAGGATGTCTGATTCACAACATTCATGTGCTCCTGATATGTTAAATTAAGATGGCTATATTATAAATATGATAATATGATTCCGCTTGGTGTTTGAGCCACATGCACCCATCTCAACTATATGAAATCTCGGATCATCATCGCAGGGTTGGAGAATCACACATGTTTCGATGCAGCAACGAAATGCTTGCTGATTCCGGTGTTTCGTCAACCCATTGTTTCAGGTAGTACCTGAATCCATCTACATTGTAGAATCTACATCTACCAACCAGTTCTGAATGCGCCAGGCTGCAATTTGTTGTACTCAGTGAGGACAACCTCCGCTTTGTCGTCCAACTTCGCATGTTCATCCTTCAACTTCCTGAGATGTCGGCGCCGCCACGTTTCATCCGCCACGTGCCAATGTTGGCCATGGGTCATCCATGGTCATGCCATATACCATCCATTCCATGGGGCTACTTATCTGGTTGGTGGTTGACCTACCCCTCTGAAAAATATGAAAGTCAGTTGGGATTATTATTCCCAATATATATATATATGGAAAAATAAAAAATGTTCCAAACCACCAACCAGTTATGTGTAAATCCACGATTAAACCCCGATTTCTGGGGGGTGTTTAACATTTGCATGGTTACATTGCTCAAGCCAGACTCGGTACCCTTTCGTATCATCAAATATGGCTGGGAAATCTCCGAACTCAATAGAGGCTTTATAGCTGAGATAATCATCATCAAACTATATCAACCGCGATATTTTCCAGCCATGAGGCTGATTCCCACAGAGTATCCCCATATAATATTCCATATTCTATCCCATTGAATCATCATCTTTGTTAGTTCAATCTCTAATTTTGCAATTTTGTTGCCTTAAATCACATTTTTCATGGTGAAATCACAACTGGTTTTTAGGTACCTCAAAGGGACCATCTGTTGCTGCCAGGCCGCTTCAAGGCTTTCTCAGCTGCCTGAGGTGGTTGAGTCAGTCCCCTGAAAAGCATGTGATTTGAAGGTGATTTATATAGAGGGAATTCATGAGATTTATAGGTGATCTATGTAAGCCAAGTTGGTTGAAATAACTTCAATTTATGGGAAATACAACGGAACTAGTTAGATGGCTTACAAACCAACTTAGAACTGAGGGGGCACCGCCTTGTATGCTTGTCAAATGTACTGCACGTTGGGGTTCCATTCAGATACGCACGGTGAGTTGATCCATTTTCCATGCGTCCAACTCAGGTCGGTTGATCCTGAGAATCTGTTGGAGGAAGTATCCCTTTCTGATAATACCAATCAAAACCCCGACTACATCCCAAAAAATACCACCATAAAATGACAATCGGTTCACATGTCCTTTGCTTGGTTATAGATCTCATGATGTCCAAACATATCTAATTTGCTTTTTCATAAAATACATGGTTGGTTAAAGTTATAGAAAAATGAAAAAACTTGTTGGTTTTATCACAAATAAAGACCCCATTGATGGTAGTCCAATTACATCCCCAATAATACATGGCGAATAAACCTATTTATCCCTTGAAAACATCCCCATGGCATCCCAATATCCCAGAAAATCGTCATTGATAATGTGATTGCCAAAAAAATGATGAGCCAAACCCAATTCTTATCAGATGATATATATATATATATCCAAGTATTTTCCAGAAGCGTTCCATATTGTTGCTTATATAGCCCGATTATCTTGTTGGTAATATCCCCATTACCCTATCTGAACATGTTTATTGTTTAAAACACCTGGAGGTTTCCTGAAATTGGTGTACCCCCATATCATCCATTGATAGATTGATTTTCCATTATAAACCATACCCCAAGCATGTTTAAACGCCAAATTTCACCTGCGGGAAATGTACCACGAAACACCACCAAACACCAACAAACACCACCAAACACCACCAGCACCTTGTGCTCCTCTTTGGCCTGTTTGGCATTAGCTTCCGCCTGATTCTGACGACGAGGTGGGCACAAATGGAAGGATCCTGGTTTCACAGCAGAAAATGGCTCCATAAATAAATTGAACATGGTTAACCGCAAATATAATAATCATAAAATGAGAAAATTAAGTGACACTAGATAAATTGTAACATTTTTTGTGATACAGCATTTATTTATTCTGGGATGCCATATGTTACAAACATAAACGTTGACGGAATTTTGGGCTCGGATTCTTGGCGACCATCTCAAACTGTCTGTCCAATTGTCTGTCTGAAGATGAGACTATATATACTATACCTGGTTGGTGGTTAAAAAACCATCTTGAAAAATATTAGTCAATGGGAAGGATGACATCCCATATATTATAAAAAATAAACCAAATGTTTGAAACCACCAACCAGATACTATATGACTATATATACAATTTTCCCCAAAATCCATGTTTATCCATGATGGGCAAATCTTTTTCTCCTGAAAGAAGTCTTCAAATTCGATCTTTGCGTGTACACACCAATTGAAGACACACCCACTCTGGTAGCAACTTCAACCCTCTTCAATGGCCTTCTTAGAGTTTTTCACCTCGGAGACCAACGTTCAGCCCGGGAATCCCGGGTATAACATGGCTGATTTAAACAAAAAAAAACAGTGGATTGGTTCGTGGGAAAATCTACAGTAAACCATGTTTTTCTTTACCACGAAATATCATGAAATATAGGGATTTCCACGCCACTGAGTGAAACAAACGCCAAGCATCATACGGAGAGCATGTGGCTACGTGTACAACTATCTACAAATCGAAATATGTTTTCCCTCAAACCAATCCAAATCCAATGAAAACTGAAAACTGGATGTGCATCAAGAAAAAAGTAGCAAACCCCGCAGATCTTCAGCTTGTGATTGTTTGAGACACGGTGTTGTTTATGGATGTACGATTCGAACGATGTCTCGATGAGCCCATGATCCATAGCCCTGAACTGATCATCAACCAACTGGGCTGTTTGAACCTTTTCAATTGGATAAATATAATCATTATTAATCATTAATTATTAACTCAACTGGATAATATGAACATTAATATATATATATATAATATTAACATTAATGGGATAATAATATAATAATTTAATGGAATAAACTCCACTTTAGGGCTGCCCGGCTGCCTTTCCCATGCTATGTTTCATGGGCTTTGGCAGGCAATTGTGGCGTCAGCTGTGCGGTTTCTCAACTTGATGCCAGTCGCCATGTTGTCAGCATCTAGCAATGCCTTTTTGCATTGTCTTCGCAAGTCTTCGCACTTTTTGGTACACTCCTGGAAAGTTTGAGTTTCCCACTGAGGACTGGAACACAAATACTGTAACACAAATAGGTCAGATTGCAAGTCTGCAGTCGGTAGTGCCTCGGTTCGTTGGCTAAGTTGGTTCATAGTTCATAAGTTGCGTCACCAGGATTATTGCAAATATTATAAATATTTGACGGGGTTTTAAACCAACCTATAACTTATATAACTAAGTGGGAACTTTTCTGTAGGAGGACGATGGCATACTTAGCGACTGCCGAAAACTGAAAGTCCGCATCATCATCAATCATCCCAGATTTTTGTTCGAAACGGGACCGCCAAAAGCGAATGCCCAGGATTTTTCCAAATTATTCATCAAATTGGCATCAAATATCACTGGTTGGTGGTTTCAACCATCTTGAAAAATGATGGAGTTCGTGAATGGGAAGGATGACATCCCATATATGAAATGGAACATAATCCAGTCATGTTTGACACCAACCAGATCTTTCCAAACCCCCAGGTGCCCATGGCGCCCCCAGGGACTTCCCAGTTCCTCCAACTTGGCTTTCGCTTGCTTCATTTCGTCGCCTCCCAGGTTCATAATCCTGGCGATTTTGTCAAAAACGGCGGCGGCTGGGAAACTCCACCTGGCGATGTTAGATAAAAGAGAAAAACATGCCCCATCCCAGAAAAAATCACCATCTTTAATGGGAAAATCCACTATAAATGGCCATTTTCAATAGCTATGTCAACTTTACCCGAAAACCCGGAGTTGTTGCTTATAATCTCAAGTAGTTCAGCCGGAAATCTCCACAACTGCTGGGAGTTATAAGGTCGGTTTATAACCTCCATTTCACATCTAGTTATACTTCGGCGAATAGATCAACTTAGCCGACCTGGGGTACCACCAACATGCCTAGTTAGTGATATATGTACAGTACATCATATGTACCACTTATATATATATATGTATCGTTATATATGTATATATAAATATATATAACATGTATAATAAGCTTGTAATTATTGGGGCACTGTACCGGCTTGTTTACCAGCTGCCTGCCTATTGCGGCCAAGCTGCTGGTTGTGCAAATCCCTGACCTCTTCTTCGACCGCCTGGCCGCTGAGTTGTTTGTTTTGTGTTTAGCTGGCAACAGGGAACGTAGGAACAAAATATGTTGCATGTGTATACATATATTTATATTTATACATATAAATATAAGTATATATTATACTATATTATATATAATATCTATGTGTACATGTATAGTTTGTATACATATGCACATATATGCATATATATGTAGGTGAGGACTTGCTCCATTTCAAACTTATGCCAAAGATCTGTGCCATGTCTAAGGTCATCGTTCTGCTCCTTTCAGTTGAATCCCTATGCCTATGGACCGATGTCATATTCCCATATATTTCCCCATTGATTTGATCCATCGATCCATGGGACGGCCATGTCGCAACACAAAAAGGGCCATTCAGGGCATGGCCTGGTGTTTTTCCATGATATTCTTCAGCTCATCTGATCGGCTCTCGATCAACTTTTCGAGCCTAACAAAGGCGATGGAAGCAGAGGTCTGTTGGAAGCCGATGGCTACCCGTCTCGGCGACAAAACGTGGCAATGGGACGTCCTCTGCAAATGGTGTTTAATGGGAAAATAGATGAAAACAAACATGTCACTGTTGAAATCAAATAGCATTCCCAGTTTAGGCTAAATCGCAAACAAATCTCTCCAAGTCCCAGGGATTTCCCCCCTCAGTTTTTGCCGGGGGGAATTCATATGAATTCACGACATTTGTGTGCTTGAAAATGAAGCATATGCCCAAAATGACCAGTTTCATGATGTCAACTGACAAAATTTGCGGATTCAGGGGTTCCCATAATTTTAAGGTACCAACACCATTTTTGGTTCCCCGGAAGTCCATCGAAAATTGCCGCGCAGAGCTTCCAGGCTGTTTGATCTTGGATTTTTCATCCGCCGACAGCTGGGGCACCTTCATCCTGAGAAGATTCGGGAAAGGTCCAAGTTGCTTGCTGTTAAATAGTAGGATGCTATACTAGCATATACTAGCAAGCTACTTTGGTCATTTTGACATTGAAGATCATGCAAAATGGCAATGAACTTGAGTTTATTCCTCGCCGGACTTGGGACAGGAGATTGAATGCTAGGTCAAACTTTGTTTTCAGCTAGTTGAGTGTGTTTGTTTGCAGTAAATATCCACTGTTCAGTGGTTCATCCCACGTTTAAATCTCCATGAATTGCCTCGTTAAATTCCCCTTTGTAGACAACACCCTACCAACATCATTGTGAAAGCATATGAAATTCCAGTTTGCTGGTTGAAACCCATAAATTGGTTTGTACAATCCAATGATTGAATGTGAAATTCCTGTTCTTCTTGTTTTCTTGTTAAAATGTTTGAACAACCATATCTCAATTCATTGGTTCAAAGAATCAAACATGGCAATGGAACATCACCGTTGAGTTCCCGGATTTCCCAGCCATGTTTGATGGCTAAGTACCCATAAATTGGTTGGTGAAATACGAAGATAATAATAGCAGTACCATATAATATCATATATACCGGCGGTATATTACAAGTATATAATAGTAAATTATAGTAATTATATACCAACTATAGATGCCTAAACTACCATTTTGTGCTATGTTGAATGGTTGAATCTCCATTAAAAAAGGACCTGTTGTGATTGCTGTCGTCCCCTCGTCCCCTGGGTCGCCCGAACCCTTTCAGACGTGAGTCATAGGTCTGGCGGTGACACGGGCACTGCAAACTGGTTTGTTTAAAGTAACAATAAAAATATATGCATATGATGATGATGATGATGATGATGACGATGATGATGATGATGACGATGATGCTGATGATGATGATGATGGTGATTACTATTATTATGATGATTATTATTATTATTATATATGCCACATAAATGAAGGTAACCACTGTTTTTTCACATTTAAACTTAGACACATGATTTATTTTCTGGGAAAATAATAGTAATTCACTAACTTGAACTAAGGCTATATTGCGACCATTGGGATACTTCCCCACATTTCCGCATATATAACCATCATTCCAGTGACGTCACAGTGAGGTTACATTGAGGTCACAGTGAGGTCACAGTGTCACAGTGAGGTCACTACAATTCAACCAAATGTATAAATATTTCGCTGGGATTTTAACTTTCTATCTTTGTAAATGGTATAAACCATGACCAAAATGGGTGTTTTACTATTGATTTACCCCCATTAAACACTGGATGGTGGTATACCTACCCCTCTGAAAAATATGAGTTCGTTAGTTGAGATGATTATCCCATATATCATGGAAAATAATCCAGATGTTCGAAATCACCAACCAGTGGTGATTTACCCTCTGGTTATGACTAACATAGCCATGGTTTAATTCAACCAACCAATCCACTTCGCAAAAAAAAAATACTTTACTTCGTGTGATCCCCACCATGACATTTATACATTCTCTTACTGGCAAATCTTCTGGCATTCTATCTGACATATCTTCTGGCATATATTCTGACATATCTTCTGGCAAATCTTCTGGCATATCTTCTGGCATATCTATCTGGCAAATCTCCTGGCATTCTATCTGGCATATCTTCTGGCATTCTATCTGACATATCTTCTGGCATTCAATGTGGCATTCTATCTGGCATATCTTCTGGCATATATTCTGACATATCTTCTGGCATTCTATCTG
>Ga0126342_10003792_pt1 | contig 25339 bp, 18 predicted proteins | sample Cyp1metagenome_FD_92528 | JGI IMG/M metagenome (GOLD analysis project Ga0126342, IMG submission 92528) | Coral microbial communities from Lord Howe Island, Old Settlement Bay, Australia - Cyphastrea 1 metagenome | ecosystem: Host-associated > Invertebrates > Cnidaria > Coral ... | reverse complement strand
ATGCCAGATAGAATGCCAAATAGAATGTCAGAAGATATGTCAGATAGAATGCCAGAAGATGTGCCAGTAAGAACATGTATAAATGTCATGGTGGGGATCACACGAAGTAAAGTAATTTTTAAAAGTATATAAATCCTCCAATGAATTTCAGAAAATCAGATTTTTAGTCACCAGTCACTTTCCTGGTTCATAGTAGTGTAGCACATTTTTTATTTGCCCTTCAACCTGTTGACTTTTCCCATGATTTTCAACCTGCTTGGAATCCTGAAAATCTCACCTGGAGAGATCAGATTTTTCTGGATTTTTGATCCCAGGCTATGCTGCAAGTTGCATCAAGAACGATTTGCACAAAAACATCAACCTCAGCTCCACCGAGCTGCAGGCGGTCCGTGAAAACCGTGCTGGGATCGTTGGCGTTTGGCGTGGCGTTCTTTTTTCACTTCTAATATCACTTCCAAGTTATGGTAAAATCACTAATCGTTTGGAGAAGATCACATATGACAAAACCTGATTTTTGGTATAACCCTGATATGTTTTGTAGAACATCACATATTTATTGGTATCTCTTATTTTTGGACCAACCCTGATCATGGTGATGGTATTATGAACATGACGACTTCTATCGAAAGCACCCTGGAACATCCATGTTGAGTGCTACTGGGATCGACCTGTTTGCCATGGAAGCCATGACCCATAGAAATAGATGGTTTGTTGATGATTTACCGTTCTTAAAAATGACAAGTTTCCATGGCTATGTGAAATAACCAGAGGGTATATACACATATATAATTTATATAATATACACATTCACACATACTGTGTTCTCAGATTGACTCAGCAATGTTTGATTGATTAAAATACTCTGAATGGTTTTTTTTCGATTAAGATTCCACATTGTCATTATGCTCATATTTGTTTCAAGGTTGAAACACTATTAATATGTTGTGTGTATTTGTTCATGGGTTAATCCGAACAAATCATTGTTAAACCATAATTCTGTCCATTAAAAAAACAACGAGCCACGCGCAGCCACTTTCGATAAATCTCAGGAGCATATCGAAAAAGTCTGCAAGAAATCTCCGTGCCTCGGTAGAAATCTTGGTCGTAATGCTTACAGCTGGTATATTACTGATATACAGTATTACTATTGTATTTGCAGTAATATTACTAATATAAATATATTTAATATATATATATCACTATTAATATTAATTGTATTATAGTAATATTACTGTAAATATATATTACTATTGTATTTACCGTTGGTACTGTATATCATGGTATTTCTTCTATATTACTATACTATTAGTTGAAAAAAACATGGTGCAGTTGTATCAAGGGTATACAACTAATAGTATAGTAATAGTTTATCATGGTATAGTAATAGTGTATATATCATGGTATATCATAGTATATCAATGGTATATACAACTAATAGTATACTAATGGCATACCACACATGTTAAACCAATAGTTGTACATAGCTATGCCATATAATTCATGGTAATAGTATATCAATGATGATCGATGATGGTTTAACATTATAGTTTGATTAGTAACCATAACTCGTCCATAAAAGGGTTTATTAATACCTATAGTACTGTTACATTATTGGTCACAGGAATTTACCAAATTTCAATTTAGAATACTGGTTTAATACTATTAAACTGTTATAATTGTGGAAATCATAGCGTTAATTTTCTTGATAGTATTATAAACATTTATAAGCAATCTATGGTCTATTAGTACCTGGTTAATTAACCTTTTTATTATGGTTTTATACCATAAATAATGTTTACCATATTTATTCTATACTATAACCAGATATGACTCAATTATTATACAATGGATTATAAGACAATTATAGTATTATTGGTGTACTATAATGCCTGGTTAAGTTACTACCATAGATTGGTTATTAATAGTTTTCAGGTTATTCAAACGGTTTTAATTCTGGCTTATCATCAAAATATACTATGATTATTTTGGTTTCCTACTCTGGTTAATTCTACTACCTGCGTTGTTCGGTATTATTGTATATAATATAACGCATAGTAGGGAAACCTATCAACAGAATTTTGGGTTTTCAGTTCCAATATAGGTTTGTGAATGACTGTGGACGGTATTGATTGTACATCGTTATTTTTTAGAGGTAAATTATTGGACAAATTGGGGTAGCACAGATTATATCACGATATTGAGTTCGGGTTGGTTTTTTTTGTTTATTCAACAGCTTACGGACTGGAAACTCACCATGTGTTTTTGGCCAAGAATTGGGATCTATGATGCCCAATCGATCGATGCCCAATCTGCAATATGTTTCCCCAGCTTCGTACACCTAGGATGACCTAGGTGTACGACATGGTAATGGTGATGGTATATTTATCTGAACCAACCATAAACATCTTATTTCTCTATTACTTATGGTATATTTATATCATCCTGGGGATACTATATTTCTCTGTACTATGCCAACCATAGGTGTACTATACGTATTTATCTTGGCATCTTATGGTTGGTTCAGTTTAAGCACTTTACATATATGTTTACCAACCTGGGGCTGGGTAGCAATGTATGTCGTAAAAGTGGAACTACAAGGTGGTGCCCCAGTGAAATGTTGGTTGGCTTATGTTTACCCAATTTTTGTGCGATATATCCTTGCTAAACCAACATAGAGCAAAAGATCAGGAGTTTGGGGACCCACCGAAGGAAACATTGAGCTATTGAAGATATCTACAAAGTGGGGCCAAACATTCGGTGTGTTGGTTTACAACCTCATCCACTTCGATGTATCCACAAAATAAACCCTAGTTATTGTAGTTGTAAACCAAGTTTGCGGTCTCTAAATCGACACTCATCTTTTCTATTCCCAAGGGCAGTCCCTGTTGGCCTTCAATCTCTGGGTCTGGGACTGGTCACGGAGGCCACTCCAAAGTGTAATTGAACAACTTGGAACCACGAAGCATAAAATCCTCAAATTATGGTTGTGTTGCAAAGCTGGGCGAATGCTTTGAAAAATGGGTACGGGCCCCTTCGATCTGCTGATTAATCAGTATTTTTCTATTGAAATGGCCCTCCATTGGGGGTTAATTTCCTTCATTTTCAGACACCCTTATATATCAAGTTGGTTATATCCCCATTATTTTCCCATTAACCTCCTGTCAAATGGTGATATGTTTCTCATCATCAAGTTTCAATATTTCATTGCCAGAGGAGTAACGGTGAGCATTTCAACACCAGAGGTTGAACTGCCCATTATGTCCCCATCTCACCATAAAATCACCAAAGCTTTCCAATAATTAATCGGCATTAGAGTACAAATCTGGTTGGTGGTTTGGAACATGTTTTATTTTTCCATATATTGGGAATAATCATCCCAACTGACGAATATTTTTCAGAGGGGTTTAAACCCAAACTAGAAATATGTTGTCATTCTGGATGAGTGAATCCTAAAAAATGTTACGAAACCCAAAACAAAAACCTTTTAATTTGTTGCTTTGATACAACACTAAGCTGGTTCAAAACTTCCCATTTCTAGATACACTCATCCTACTCTTAGTCTTTGGTAGTTATATATATATATATATCCGATTAACATTCCTATCAGCTCAGCATGAATATAGCAACAAGACATGGGAATTGTGAGTTGTACTCCCATGATATCCCTGAAAAAAATCCAATGATGATAAGCACAATCATGACAATTCCATGGACATTCACATTGCATGATATATCCCACTAGATATCCATGCGATATCCCATTGGATACACATATCATGACATTCCTCTCATCCTAATAGATATCCCACCACAATCCCATTACAATCCCATTACAATCCCATTATATCCTAATTCTCATAGGCTGATCACGTGGTCTTTTCTTTTAGATTTATATAATTCATATAATCATTCCCTATGGATTCAGCCGCACCTTCTTACGAAGTGTGCCTTATGGGTATGATGACTAGGGGGTGTTTTGTTAGCCGTAGCTTCTCAGACAGTGGCCATGGATCCATAGGGATTGATCATTACAATATACCATCTGGTTATGACTAACAGTTTGCCATGGAAAATCACCATGCTATTAATAGGTAAACCATCTATTTCCATGGGCCATATATACCATGGCTATGTTAAATAACCAGAGGGTATATATATAATTATGAATATATATATATATATATATATATATATTTACACGTGTTTTTTAAAAGATATATGATATAGTAATCATTATAGATCATATCAGGATCATAATCCCCAGGAAAACCAATCCTCATCCCATGACCCAGGAAAAGTATGTGGACCATCTATTGGGATATCTATTGCTAAAACTTAATGTGCTAATCCCAGTAGATATCCAATAGATATCCCATGATATCCCCAATGAAAACTATGGCCATCTCAATAGATAATATTTGATATCCTCATATTTTATGATCTAATAAGGATAAACTATAGAAATCCCATTAGATATCCTCATTAGATCAAAAATCATGATTTAATAGTGATTTATATATGATCCTAATATTACACTAGATAACTATATAGGATTATATACTATCAATGGGAATTTCAGGAACCCAAATTGGAGGTACCTACCATATATAAGGCCTATTTTTCAGGCTTATGTAAGGGGATATAGACCCAAAATATGGCCTGAAATATGCTACAGTACCTCCATTTTAGGATCCTGGAATTCCCATTGATATTATGTTTTAATATAACAGATTAATATACCCACTCTATCCCCAGTTCCACCATTTTCTGGCATCACGATTTGAAATCATGATGAAAAAGCCTATGAAATCCCATTACTGGTTGGTGGTTTGGAACATGAATTTTATTTTTCCATATATCGGGAATTTCATCATCCCAACTGGTCCGAACTCCATGATTTTTCAGAGGTAGGTCAACCACCAACCAGAGAACTACTGTGGATGCTTGCGAAATCACCAGTTGATGGTGAACATCCCATGATTCCTAGGCTTTTTTCTTAAACCATCCCAAATTGCTGCAGGATTTGAGGATATCCTCAGTAGATATCCGATAATTAGATATCCTATGTTTAAAAGCCCATGAAATCCCATTAGATATCCTCTGGTAATTTGTTGCATAGCTATTGAAGCCATGGCCCAGTCGAAATAGTGGATTATCCCATAAAAAATGGTGGATCTTTCCATAGCTATGTTAAATTACCAGAGGGTATCCTCATCAGCCAGGAAAACCAGCCAGAACCATCAACCGTCGTCCCATCAGGAAGGAAGGCTCCAGCCGATGGCCCCAGCTCTTCAAAGTGGGCGCGCCCAAGGCGCTGCCATTCCTTGGGCCATTTTAGTAGGTGCTGGGAGATCTCAACGGTGATTTAACGGTGATTCAACGGATATATAATGGATATATATAGTGTTGATAGTGATTTAATGGGATTTCATGGTGATTTAATGGATATATATGGATATATAGTATTATATAGTGTTAATAGTGATGTAATGGTGGTTTAATGGACATATTTGATGGATATACCTTCTGGTAAACATAACATAGCTATGAAAAATCGCTATTTCTAATAGGTCAATCAACTACGGATGAATCATTTTCATTCATTTTCCACAGCGAACTGTTTACTCGGTCACGTTAACGTTCCCCAAGATTTATTCGAGATGGAACCCCCTAACACCATAGGCTGCATGGATTGTTTTGTTGGGTTTTTGTTTCTTGAAGTTGGAGATGACCATAGGCATTACATGAATTACATGTTAACAAGTTAGGGGGAACCCAAATTCGGGATTTCTTCAGCAAGTTCAGAAGTAGAGACTTCAGCCGAGTTGGGATGAGATCCACTCTGATTTTCCTGGGATCCATAGGAAGAAAAACGGGTTCTGGCTGGTTGGGTTCCGAAGTTTCCAATGATGGGTACCCGGCCTGGTAATTTGTTACATAGCTATTGAAAATGGCCATTGATAGTTGATTTACCCATGAAAAAATGGTCATGTTCCATAGTTATGTAAACGTTTACCAGAGGGCTCGCGTCTCGCAGAAGTTGCATTGTGATAGGGATGCGCCCGATGATCACTTTCTTGCATGTTCATCCAAGGTTCACATGCGATCATCGGCCTGAAAGATGGAACCTCGATAGGACATATAACTAGGTCAATCTTAGATGGTTGATGGTTAATGGATGATGAATGGATGGTTAATGAGGTGATTAATGGATGATGAATGGATGATTACTAGGTCAATCTTAGATGGATGGATAGAAACTAATCCTAACTAGTCTTTTGGTATCAATGGGAATTTCTACGTTCACCAGCACAGAATTTGTCATTTTTTCCAGGGTATCTAAGGTTGGCAATGATAAGGGCTACTCATAGGAAACAACTTTGTTCGCGGTTTCAACATCTTGTTTGTTTTTTTTTCACACACAAATGTATACTATAATTATGTGCCATGGTCAAAACATGGTACATTGGTAAAAAAGTCATCCAAAGAATGTTCATATTGGCCATTGTAATTCCTTTCCACTGGTTGCAGGACCGTCCCCCAAGATTGGTATCTAAGCCAACTTTTGATCAGACACGCATATAAAAGTATATTACCTATGTATATTATGAAATGGTTCACCATGGACATTTGTTTACATGTCAACATCTCTTTCAGATTCCATTCATGTACAGGGTTTTGGAGCCGGGCTATTGCCATACAGAATATACATCATCAGGTTTCATCAGACATTTACATACACATGTCAAATAAATACATGCATAGTTTTAGATTGTATAATCTAGAGATACACACAGTTGAAAAAGAACAAAACTATAGATCATCATTTGGCTGCATATTCAAACCATGGGTTAACATAGGTTGGATGAAACATATATATATATATATATATATATATATATACATATATATATATACATATATATATATCATTTTTATATGTAGATAATCATTTACCATTGATCTATATTTATCACCATCATCAAACTTGACTATTCATATAGATATATAGACCATACAATCTTTAGATACACCATATGAAAACAAAACTATAGATCATATACCATATGTTCAGAAATACATGCGATCTAGATATTTACATATATGTACACACTATTTTCATCATATAAAGCGGTGCCCCCAGTTATACGTTGGTTTATAAACCATAGAAATTACAGGTTTACCAACTTAGCTAACGACCTGGGGCACGACCTTGTAACATGCATATAGTAATTAACCCCCCAGTTAAGGTCCCGAAGTTGTTAAGGTATGATCTATCTACATATTCATGTTTGATCTACGTACGAACTATGGGCATTTAAACCTATGTAGATCATTACTATTCCAACATAGTGTACTATCATTTACATTACACTATTATGTATATATATATATACATACATATACTGTTAACATTTGATATATCTTTTTTAGTGTGCTAACACATAGTGTATTGGCGGATCACATTTCAATCACGATTCATTAGCAATCCATTGTATGACCCATAAACATTCCATTACATAGACAATGATCATTCAAATATACCATATAAACCATTAACCATTAACATACCAAAACTATTATATATTATAACCTACCACTATATAATCATTAAACCATTGCTATTACAGTGTACTAACTATCATATCAACCTATCTATACAGTGTTGTTGTCATATCCACCTATTATCAATCTACCTTTATAATCTATTGACTAACCTAATATAATATCAACTAAGCAATATAGATATTGTTATGTGTATCATTTTTTTGTAGATGGTTAGATGATACACTAAATATCTATACTGTATCATGATCTATAGTGTATCATCTAATCTATATATAATGCACTTGTTTTTGTCGATCATCATGGTTCCTCTATCGACAGGCACTGGGCGATGTCTTTCTGGCCGTCATCGGCAGGAGCTCTCAGCAACGGGGGTGAGCTTCAGGAAACAAGGGATTTGATGGAGATTTAATGCAAATTTAATGGGATGTAATGGTGACTTAATGGGATTTAATGGGATTCATAGCTGATTTAATGGAAATTAATGGGTATTTAATGGGTAAATTAACATAGACCCTGGTAGATAGGGGTTGGAAGATTAGTTTCCTCTAACATTTGGTGATTTTCAGGGTCTATGTTTATTTACCAGAGGGTAATGGACATTTAATGGAGATTCAATAGGATTTTATGGGTCAATGGGGGATTTCATAGGATTTTGTGGGGACTTCATGGGAATTAAATGAGATTTAGTGGAATATGAATTGAATGAAATATTAATGGAATATGAAGTTGCAGATGAATGGAATGTGAATGGAATATGAATTGAATATGAATGGGATATCGATGAGATGGAATATTGCAGTATTGATGGAATATAGCAGAGTACTAGGGGAATATTCATGGAATATTCGTTGAGTGTTTACGAAATAGTGGAATAATTGTCGAATATTCATGGAATATTGATGGACTGGAATATTAGTGGGAGTGCAGATCGTGTGAATGGGGTGTCTCTGAATTTCAAGCTACGAGAGATTTGGGGATATTGAGATTAACTGTCGGGCTTATGGTGAATATATCTGATTGTGAAAAATAGCGTGATCAGAACTATATCAAGCTACTGCAGAATTTGGGATATTCTTTGGTAATCAAACGTGACGATGGAAAATCACATAACTGGGATATTAGTTGGATATAGTTCGAATCACCTTAACACAAGGTATTAATAATATACTTTATGTGGATATGATATATAGAACCAGCATGAACCAGCACTTCCTACTGCAAAAATGGAACATGTGGACGTAACTGCATACAATGGAACATGTATGGGATACTATTTGACTTTGACCGCACCAATACTGTTTATGAATTATATAGTAAAGGCTTATTGACGGGCTTATCAGTTGTCAACACGCATAAGTAAAGGCTTTACTAACCATCTATTTTTAAGGTACTCAAGATATGGAGATATGGATATTGACCAGGGTTTATGGTCATTACAAGCATACTTAGATGTGATAACATAAACCGACCCAGACAATTTGGATAAACTGAATACATTGGAGCCATTTATATGTGGGATTTTAATATGTTTTGGGGGTGAGGAATTGTTAGTGGGGGGATGGTAACCCGCCAATCCATCGCGGATGCATTCAGACCTCGCCGAGAAGTTTGACGCCAGTCGTTTTTCAGAACCTCAGAAACACACCAAGCCAATTAATCCCATCACCATCCATCACCCTATTATGTGGAAATTCCCTACTTTTTACCATGGTTTCGTGAACCGGGGGTGTTTAATATGAACGGGGGAAGAGAATTTCACCATAGCCTTGCAGCAGTTTCTTCAAGTCAGCTGCCGCTTGGTGAGGTGACCAAAGGTAGAGATTGCGTCGCTAGCTATGGACCTGCCCAACAGGTGATGACAGGAAGATTGAGATTTTGGGGATTCAATGGATATATAATTTGTCAATATGTTCAAACTGAATTACAACTTCAAAGTCTAACCATTGCTCGCATTTTTTGGCTTTTTTGGTGTCAAGCTGTTGGGATGGCAACCCACCTATATTCATAATCCCAAAATTCTGGTTGGTGGTTTGGAATATTTTTTTGCCATATGGGAATTTCATCATCCCAACTGACGAACTCATATTCAGAGAGATGGCGAAAAACCACCAACCAGCAGTGCTAAATGATTGGGAAATAGTTTTAATTGTGGTTGCAAATGTGGTTATTCCATTCATGGGATAACTTATGGGAAATTCAGTAAATGGAAAAACCACATTTCCATAATTTTCCATAAATGGGATGACTTACTGACTTATAATATGGTAAATGGCCATGGTAGATGACTTCACAGGTTTACCTTCACGAATCCCATAAGTTTCGCAGGGACGCGGAGACCCCGATGATGCGATTGAAGCTCAGGTGCAATCAGTATGGATTCGGATCACAACGAGGCGAGGCAACGGACAAAATGGGGAAACCTCCCAGGCTGACAAGTGATGAGAAAAAATGACTTTGATAGTGGTAGATTGGTGGAATTTCTCTGAGTTGATAATCATTGGTAGATTGATAACATAGTGATGGTAAATCTACAGTTGGTGCTGGATTGGTGGAATTTTCCAAAAGTTCCAAACGTCTTTCAGTGGGGCCAACGTTATGTGTGTTGGTTTATGCCAAATCTAGCTATGGTACAAACCCTAGTTATTATAGTATAACTCCCATAAACCAAGTTAGCTATATATATATATATAATTACATATATATATATATATATCCCGTCAACCCAACAGTTTTGGGGTTTATAAATCATAGTATTTACAGATTGTATATCCCGTAAATAGCCTGTAGTTTTTTTAGTTGTGTGAGGCCCAAGCTATCGATGAGTCCGGCAAAAGGCGCCATCTTAGCTGAACTCCGAAACAAATGACAGACAGTTCCAATAATATTTGTTGAATATTAGATAATGTCTTATTAAACAATGTTGGCCATATAGTTTCAATAATAATTACACTATTGGATAAATTAAAATATATAATAATTACATGTCCAATAATATATTGTTATATATGGCCACATGTCCCTGGCCTTCTCGAATAGTCAATTTACATCCAACTCACCTGAACACCATAAACAAATTGTTCCCTATCACCGTTGGATACATGTTTAGTTGATACAAGTGACCATAAGCCCATTATCCTCGATTTAGTATCTTACACCAGATTTAGTATATCATTACCCTTTGGTAATTTGTTACAGTTTGCTATAGAAAATAGCACATTTATAGTTGATTTACCTATTCAAAATGGTGATTTTCCATCGTTTTTTTGTATGTTTACTAGATTTTACCAGGGCCGGGGTAAATGTGGAGATGGAAAAATCCACCATCCACAGCACCAGGTCGGACCCTCCCGGCACTTCGCCAGGCTAAACAGCTGATGCATCGGCACTACAGGGACAGTGCCTTGCCTCTGCGCAACCGGATCCATCGTCTGAAAAAAAAAGATGGTGGATATATATATATATATTATATTAATATTTAGGATAACTATTAATACCCATGTATATCCCAATATATATATATATTTGTTTATATATATATCCCAATGTATAGTGGACTTTTTTGATGTACAGTGGACTATTTGGGGTATTAATGTATAGTGGACTATTAAAACCCATAATTAGGATCCGGCTGGTGCTGGTAGAAAAATGCTAACATGAGTGGGGTATATTGATGGTAAATATTGGTAAATGTTACCAGATATAGCAGCACCATGGATCCTATGGGATATTTGTTTATAGTTCCAATATTTTCCCACATAGTTCCTATATACCCAGGGTGGCCACACACAAATAGGCCATCGCTGGTTATAAATCATTATTGTTAAATCGCAGTTGGATTATTCACTATCAATTTAGCATAATCAACCTACCGATGATTATCATAGACATATATTATTGACCATAAGATGGATGATTTAATCTGATGATTGATCAATTAGTTATTACTTATTGCTAGTTTATAGTAACAATGGTGAATGACCAGAAATCTTGGCTGAAAAAGATCCTAAAGGATTCCTGAGTTGTCAACGGGGCCATTGGGGCCACGTCTAGGGCACAAAAAAACAGCGATGCCCTCCCTTGATCCTTTTTTTTCTTCGGTTCCGTGTCAAGGAACCCCCCAGAAATGTGGATGATTTTCCGGAAAAACATTGGGTTTTCCCCAGAAAAATGTGGATGATTTTCCGGAAAAACATTGGGTTTTCCTCATCTATATACCCTACATTGGGTTTCCCTCATCTATGTAAACGTTTACCCGGGGGTAAGTCTTATGCCAGAAAACCCCTGCTACCCACTCGGGATAATTCCTCTTGTACCATAGCTTTTCCCATCATGTCAATGAGGGAAAAAAAACATGGGTAAACCCAATTTTTTGGTGTCATTCATGTTCAATGTGACATCCATTTCACATCAACAAAAAAAACATGTCACGCCGGAAATGCGTAGAAATGCAAAATGTTCATATATTTTCCCATGAATAGCTGTTGACCCGTTTGGGAACATATATTTCCATAATTATAGCTCATATTTCCTTAATTTCACCCACCAAATGGTAGATGTTTCACAATTTTTCCCACATTTTCCCATATTTTCCTATAGATGCTGTTAATCGTTGCGTTTTCACCCGTTTGTTTAACGGACCACACGGCCACGTTCCTCTCCGGCGTTTGAGGTGCCGAGATCTATGACGCCATGGGCGGCGCGGCAGCCGTGGAGCTGAAACACAGCACCATGGGCATTGCCTCAACGGTGGAACAGATCCAAACCAGCCCGGGGCCCCACAAGTTACCCTCTGGTAATTTAACATAGCTATTGAGAATGACCATTTATAGTGGATTTTCCCATTGAAAATGGTGATTTTCCATAGTTATGTTAAATTACCAGAGGGTATGCCACGGTGATGGACATGGATATCACTGGGCTAAATGGAGGTGAAAATGTATTTATATAGTTTTAACCAATGACGTAGCAGCAGCGTAGCATCACGTGTGCCCGCAAGTCACATGAACGTTATTACCCCACCCCACCCAAACCCAATATTGAAAAAGTAGCACGACTACACGCACGGTTTTCCACCCACTAGCATATACATATATGTGTAGATATGTAGATGTCATAGGATATATTTATATAGCTATATATATAATATATATATATATATATATATATATATATTATATACAGTTCTTTGTACATGTCCATCTCGGATGTTGAAGATGTGTGAGAACCGTGCAATAGTTGTCCGAAATGGATATCCATCCATTATCAGAGAGGACGGAACATCTTTCATCTGAAAGGTGGATGTTTTCGGTCTTACCCCGTGCTGAAGCCGCAGCTTTTTCTTTGGCTTTGATCGCCCTGCTGGTGGTCTGCCATCGGCTACCACTGTTGCGGTGCGCAGGCTCTGATGGCTGCGCCAGAATTGCGCAGGTTCAGCTCAGTCACTTCTTCTTAGAAGAGTTGTGCAGAGTAAAACGCAGTGACATGCGTTTGGCGCATCAACTTCTGGTGGCAGGAATCCGGCCCAAAACTTCTCGGGACCAGGACAGGCCTTGAAGAACATGACCCTCTGATGGCTGAAAAACCTCTCAGATGCTGATTTGTTTTCACACACGAAAAACAGTGGATGTGGTTCAGCTCTTTTCTACCCCCCTTCTGGATAAATGGTAGTGACGTCACTGGAATCATTTTTAGTAGCGGTTTATTTCAGGTAAACTATTGCTGGTTGGTGGTTTCAAACATGTTTTATTTTCCATTTCATATATGGGATAATTAATCCTTCCCATTGACGATTGTAATATTTTTCAAGATGGGCACATTGCACCACCAAGCAGTAGAATTTGCCCAGCAAATTTTGTGTTTCGTTTGTGGGTGTTAAAAAAAACTATCAGCTACCAAAACTGAATATTTGATTGGCAAATAAAAACATGAACACATGGAACAATTACTCATGACATTTAGATATATTATATATATAATATTTAATATTGTGAGACTTTTCGACGGCACACAATGAATTGACCCACACAATTGTACAATTGAATGTCATTTCATTTTCTATGTGCGTTTTTTTGTTGATTGATCTATCCCTGTCTCCGCAGCGATGAACCATCCCATATGAATAGATCAACAGAAACATAAATTGGATTCTCACAGTTTCCCAATAGATTAATCATCCCAGTAGATTTCTCCTCCAATGTGTTTCTCTCAAACTGGGATTTGTCCCTTCTCACCTTTGGTTTCCTTATGACCGAAGAATTTGAATGATAACTTGGGTTCGCCGCTGACTTTCCAGAAACCCCAATTCGTATGACCTCAGAAACGAATTAGCTGTTGTTTGATCATGTTTTATCCATTTTCTGAGGTACAAAACGTTGTTTGAATTATGTGTTTTATCATGTTTTTTTTCCAGCTTCAAAGTATACACCCCTGATTTCATCCCCAACTCGATGGGTACCATAAAATCCTTTATATAGTGCTATGGAAAATAACCAGAAACAACATGTTTTTGTGGACTATCAAAGATTGACCATGTTTGTATCATGTTTTTTTTTTTTTCTCGCTTAAAAAAGTATACAGGGCGCCCAGGTTTTTTGGACCGTTGACCAGTGCACAACGTCTCGTGGCTTTGACCGAGGTCCGTGTGATGACACGAAAGTGCCCACGAAACTGGAAATGCAGGTACCTTTGCCCGTGGAAACGATCAGGAAGGCGACGGCTGGACGGTGGTTGCTGGTTTGGGGCTGGCTGGACCTGCCGCAACCTGGTAATGACTCACGTAGCGAACTGGAAAGATCCACCATTTTTTTGAGGCAAATCAACTATAGATGGCCATGTTCCATGGGTATTTATAAATAACAACAAACTGTACTCATGATTGGGAATCGTTGATTGTTCTATATGAATCGTGCAATTTTGAAAATTTAGATCTTTGTTTTGAGGTTGAAATGTGGACCGCAAAACAAACATGGAGTTCATCAACAAATTAAGAGAAACACGAGCAACTAACCGCCAACATGTTTGATTTAGAGCAACCACCACGAAGATGGATATCAATGAACATGACATTTCATTAAAATATGATATGGTAAATTGAACTTGTTTGTTGTTTTCTTGGGCTTCCATAACAGAATCAAATGAAACGAATTGCCAACAACCAAGGGATTGTTTCCAGTCTTTTTGGATTATAATTAACAAGGTATAACTCGGTTGTTGATGGTTGTTGAATATGTCACCTGTTCCTATTCGTTTTGAACACTTTCGAAATTGGTTTTTAACTTGATATGAACATTTTTTTTAATAAGAACATGTTTGGATATGATCTCTTTTGGATTGGCTATACACTGGATATGCGTTTAAACATGATAGACATTTAAACAGAAACAACAATAATTACCTTCATTGATCTTAATATGCAATTCAGCCAGATACATTATTGATGCTCAAATTGTTGTCTGCCGGGGATTGTTGTAGGGTTATATCACAATCTGTGTTTCAGAACTACTTACGTTAGCCACAACTAGTTCTTATCCCTCCAGTTTTTCTATGCTTTCCCACATCCGAGATAATTGTTTGCAGGGAAACGGAGGATTACTTGTGAGGTCCGGTTTTTTTTTCGATATTTCAAGGTTCCAAAGCAGCAAAATCCATGTAATGTAACATAAATGAAAGCCAACATATATGGTCATAGCCAACATATATGGTCATTCAAACTACCATTTTGTTGAACATTTTCTCCCTAAAAATTGTATTTTTTCTATGAAAATGAGTCCTCTACACCCATCTTCCATGGATTGAATTTCATCTCAACCCCCTGATTCCGTGCCATGTTGGCATGGATCCAAAGCGAAATCGAAATCGGATGGTTCGTCATTCAGCCATAGCTATGTTTGATACTGACAATATCCAAGATCAAGTTCAAGTTGAAGTTGTTGTTGTTGTTGTTGTTGCTGTTGTTGCTGTGGTTGCTGTTGTTGTTGTTGTTGTTGTTGTTGATTATGCTAAAACCATGATGTTGTGTAAAAACCATGATCTTGGAGTCCAAACCATGTTTTTGTCTAAAACCATGATTTTGCTGACAATATCCAAGACATATGGTTCGTTTCTCTTGTCTAAAACCATGATTTTGCTGAAGTCCTTAAATCTTCGGCCATGAAAAATCAGCAAATTGTTGCTTGAATCCCCCCATACTTTTGGATGCCACATTTCTACTGTTTGGAAACCACCACATCTTTTACTGGTTGGTGGTTTGGAACATGACTTTTATTTTTCCATAATATATGGGATAATCCAACCAGTTTAGTTTTGTTCCGGCCTTAGAAAAAACCAGCTAGTGAACCAACTGCGCAAAAAACACTTCTCGCAGGCACTTCAGAGTGAGTTCTCAAAGGAACAGGAATTAGCTCTGGTGTGCGGAAACCAAGGACAAAATCAATGGGTGTACCAAGGGCACTTTTTTTCGTTCAACACTCGAATTTGAGCTTCGACTATGAAAGTGACTGAAAGATGTGGGCCCCATCATCGCCAAGACAATTTGTAAGCTATGTAGGCTATGCACTATGCACACGAGCGGAAACATAGTTATCTACCTGTATCCTGTATAAAGGATCCTCCCACAATTCATAAGCAATTGCGTGAATGGCTAGATGAAGACGGGTTGGAGTCCGATGTGTTCCAAAGACTTTGCAAGTTTTTTTTCAACATATAGTGGCAACAGCGAATTAGAATTTAAAAACAAAGATGAATGATTCATTAATTCATCCGAAGGACATCATTTGAGTAACTGCCCAGCTGGCACCTCAAGTTCATGGTTGCTGCAGCTGACGATGATGTTCGAAGCTGCAACATCTTGGCGCAGGATGTAGCTATGTTTACCAAGTTATCTTTCAACCGTTGGCCCCAATTGTAGCAAAACAATACACAACCATATGAAATTGTCAAATTATGAAAAGTGCTGAAAACTCAAAACCAAGAAGAACTAAGAATAGGTCTAGATTTCCCCTGGTTTCTATGGTGAGTCCCAGTTGGTCTCTTCGCAGCATTTTGTTGAGGCCATCTCTGCGTGTGGAAGAAGGAGGCTCAGGGAGGGGGGGATGGGCATATCATTCTTGGTTTGTTGGGATTTCATGGGATTTCGATTCAAAAAGATAGTCAAAGCTGTAAAGAAGGGGATGTTGGGATCGGCATTTTATTTATAGGGTTGATGAGGGTCTAGGCATGGTCTGAGAGCCGTGGTTGCTTTGTTTTTTTTATCCAGGCCCGTTGAATGAAAACACATACAGCAACCACGAGTACCAAAGGGACTTAAGTATACTTAAAGTGACTTACGTCAATATGGTTTGTTTGTTTGACGAGATATCAATGTATGATTTGTAAGGTATTGAGAAAATATACTGAGGTTTGTATGTATATACCCATCAAGTAATGAAAGTACTAAGGCCGCAGAGATTATGTGGTGCAGAGCTTTTCGTGAAGCTTTGCTGAACAGAGATAACTATCCAAAAAGGGTCGAAACAGGAAACATTGGATGACATGCCTAATTATCTTCAATTACATCCACAGTTTTTTAATTAATGATTATACCTAGAATCAGAATCCCATTAACTATTATTCCCCTTTTTTGAAAAAAAGATATGTTTATTATGGGAATATAGTGGTTTATGATGATTACCTATGATTCTCAAGCAACTGGTTATGATGATCCCCAGGTTTTCTGTTTTTCCAAAGAACATTTTGTTGCTTGGGACAGAGCCGGCTTTTCTGAAACAGAGCCGGCCATGAATCGCAAGGTGAACTCCCAGAGTTTGTGCGCGGCGGCCGAGCCATTTATCGTACTGTTAAGAAAGGGTTAACATATGTTAAAAGGTCTGAAAATGATTGTTAAAAAAATGTTAATTATGGTTAATCATCGATGTTTTTATGATTATAGAATGAATGATAAACAATAATGTTAATTATGGTTAATCATCGATGTTTTTATGATTATAGAATGAATGATATTATTTTGAATAGTGATTAACAATAGTTGATATTAATCAATTATCAACATTAATGTTGACTAATGATTATTGACTCCCCAAATGCGGATATACCTCTGGTAATCGAACATCCTGCTGTTTTGTTTTGTGATTTGTTACTTTCCCAATGGGACATATACGATTTGGGGAATACATAGGGAATATGTTGTTGGGGGTTCTTAGGCAAATTCAATATTGCCAATATCCAAGGACAATACGTTCTTTTTGGGGGGGGGGAAGCTTTTGGTGGTACACCTGTTGGAATTTATATACAGTTCCTTTCGCTATATCAAGGGCGAATGAACCAACATCAACGGTTCTGGAAAGGCGCCAGCCTCTGGAGAACACCTGCTGATGAAAATGACTCGGGCGCCACTGACTCTGATTCTTCAAAGCACCATTTTCGTAGCCCATCATATACCTGCATGATTGTTGTTTGAAACTTATTCTTGTCAGTTGAGAAAGCCCGATCTTCAGAGGTTTATCTTGTTTGAAACCAATTACAGTAAATTCAATCCAGTTGTCACATGTTTTTTGGGTGAAATGATGTTCTTTTTGCTTACCCACATCCATATATTAAGGGACTTACTGTTTAGTTGAATTGCCCTAACCCAAAAGACAGGGACGGCTCAAGAGTTACATTGAAATCTGTCCAAAAAAAATATCAATTGATCAACCATAATATTTATCCGTACTGTATTTTGATTTCTATGCAACAAATGAGTGGTCAAGGTCTCATCAATCAACAAGTAGAACTTATCCACAACGTTGTACTTAACCATCATAAGGTCGAGCTTCTGGCGCGTCAGTTGTATCTCCATTTCTGCAGCTTCAATCCACAGATTTGTCGTTCTTCTTGGTTAAAATCCCCGGAAACAAGTGCTGGTTGGTGGTTTGGATCATTTTTTATTTTCCATAATATATGGGATAATGCTTCCTATTGACTAATATTTTTCAAGATGGTTGAAACCATCAACCAGATTGCTTTCAGCACCCCTCCATTAGGTCATGAACATCTCATTTTGGCGTAATCAATTCACACTGATCCCCATGATCACTGTAGCGCCGGCAGTAACAACATGTACAATGCGGTCCCCTCAGCCGGTTAGTTGATTTATAGAAGCCATATGATTTTTTGTAGGTATATCTATAGATGGATTTATAAATATTTGTTTACATCTATCTATATAGGTCCATATGATTTATATAGGTCAACTTATATTGTTTACCTCGGTTAGTTGATATATCCACAGATGGGTTTGTAAACCAACAAGACTGGGACCCAAATTGGCACGTGCCCCGCTCAGGACTCACTGCAAGGATTTGCAAGTGGTCGAGGTGGGTACGTCATTAGACGCTGAAGTTTAACATGAACTGTTTAAGCGTTTGGTCAAGCCTTTTTTTTCTTCTAGTTTAGTACTTGAATACCTTATGACACAGATGATATACTGTATTATCTGTGTTTCTGTATTATCTGTTTTTAATCAGCTAAATCTGTAAGTCCTTTTCAGGGTATCTTAGATTGGCCATGAAATGGTATTTTAACTACTAGTTTAGAACTTGGTATGATGATCTGTATTGCTTGGCCTGACATAGTCAACTAATTCCTCATAGAAACATGGAAATTATATGGGGGATTTCCTAAATAGGGGTACCCCGAGTCATCATCCATTTATAGATGATATTTTCCATGAAATAAACCATCTAGCTATTGGGGGTACCCATATTTCAGGAAACCTCCATATAGTCGATCATCATTAAATGTGGGTATCACCAAGCGGCCACTGATCCTGGGGCGTACCCAAAAAAGGCAATGCAACGATGGTCATAGCATGGATACAAAACTTGCACTTAAAGGTACATGCTAACGATTCAACCACTCTGACATTTAGTGCTGGTAATTGGGTTTGGGACAAGATTTGGGTCTTAATTTGTCTCTTCGAATCTGATTTGGTGCCACTTTTTCCATCAGCGAAGTGATCAGTGTGCAAACCCATGCGCAGCTGGGATTTATATAATATTGAGCTACCCTCTGGTTATTTAACATAGGCATGGAAAATTGCCCATTTATAGATGGTTTACCTATTAAAAATGGTGATTTTCCATGGCTATGTTAGTCATAACCAGATGGTAAATGTTGGGATCTTTAATTTAATTTAGCGCAATGTCGAACCCGAATGAAAAACTCCCTGCTGGGAATGCGGATCCCAAGTCGAAAGTCACGCGGCACCTGATAGGAGGTATCCATGTAACCCCAAGCACTGTGGCAGGCTCCATTTATGGCTTATTTCATGTCCACCCATCCAGCTGGGATATCCACCAACAATTGTGATGGCAGTGGAAAAACATCAACGTAGTAGTTGGGGGACTCATATCTTGCTTTTTTGTTTTTCACACGTTTTCTCTTGGTAAGGCAAGGTAAAGCAAGGTAAAGCGACCAGTGTTGCTGTTGAACCTTTTTTTCTCTATTTGGTAAGTTGCTGATATTTTGGATGTTTAAGATCCCAAATGTCTCAGTTCAAGCCTGGTGAAGCATGTTTCTTGAGAGGACATCGTTCTTCGTTGGTGAAACTCCCGAGCTTTGCGGCTGGACTCCCTAGTTTTTATGGCTTAAATCTTCATGTTTGCTACATCTCAGTTTGTGTTAAATCATCCATCTTGGCTGGTTTAAACCCATCTTTTCTCAGAGTTTATCCATTTTTTTTGCATGTTGAGTCCCCATTTCTGTCGGAAATACCTAGGGCACCATCACAACTGAAGCACTAGTTGTTGTTTTTGCTGTCAAACGCATACATGTCAGCAAAGTCCCCGTTTTCGGTGGCTAAATCACCCTTTGTGATGGTGACCGCCCCATTTTTATGCATTGAATGCCCATGTTTTCTTGTTCAATCTCACGTTCGGGTTGTGTTTGATCCTAGTTCAATCCCCTCTTTTGAGAGTGAACTCACCGTAAATCAGATCAATCCCAATAAGTGTCACGCCAATTTATGGTGAATTCACCATAATTTTGCTGCTTCTAATTCCCACATTACTACAACCCCATTTCCCAATTTATTAAAGGCCTATTGGCATGATGCATTGGTTTTACAACATGGACCAGTCAATGGCCACCTCATTAAATGCTATTTGGCGTCAGCCATCCCAGCCCTTGCAGCCAGGTTGAGGGTTATGGGAAGATCGCCTGCAGCTCCCCGCGTGCCACGGTGATCTCCTTGCAGATGGCCAAAGTCAAAGAAGGCCGTGGGTTCCGTCGTGGATTCGTCGTCGTGGATTCGTCGTGGGTTGGATGTGGGATGATCTGCCAGAGATCTGATAGGTAAGCTAAACCACCATTTATAGTGGAAAATCACCATTTATAGTGGAAAATCATTGGAAAATCACCTTAGAAATAGTGGAAAATCACAATTTATAGTGGAAAATCACCATAGAAATAGTGGATTTACCCATAAAAAATGGTGATTTCCCATTATCTATATCTGGTTGGTGGTGACTGGAACATTGGTTTAGTATGGGATAATGATGGTTAATGATGGTGAATAATGGTTAATAATCACTGGTTGGTGGTTTGGAACCATGGAATTACTATGACTTTCCCATCATATTGGGAATTTCATCATCCCAACTGACTAACTAATATTTTTCAGAGGGGTTGAAACCACCAACCAGTATTGGTTTAGCTATACATCTATTGTTGAACTATATTGGTGGCTATATTGGTGGCTAACCAAAAACATGGAAACATAACAGTATATAACAGTATATAACAGTAAATAACAGTATATAACAGTATATAACAGTATATAACAGTATATAACAGTAAATAACAGTATATAACAGTATACAACAGTAAATAACAGTATATAACAGTATACAACAGTATATAACAGTATATAACAGTATATAACAGTATATTACAGTATATAACAGTATATAACAGTATATAACAGTATATAACAGTAAATAACAGTATATAACAGTATACAACAGTATATAACAGTATATAACAGTATATAACAGTATATAACAGCATATAACAGTATATAACACTATATAACAGTATATAACACATAGTATCTGTACTGGTTGGTGGTTTCAAACATATTTTCTAATTTTCCTTCCATATGAGTGGATTTTCCTTCCATATCCTTCCCATTGACGAACTCATATTTTTTCAGGATGGTTAAAAAGATGGTTAAGTCACCACCAACCAGTGTATTTATCTATATTATCACGGTGTCAGCAATATAAAATAATATAAATCATGGTGTCACTGTATAGTCATAATACGCTATATCATAGTACACTATTAATATAAAACACACTACACTATATAGTACTATAGACTATATCGTATATATTTCTACTTTATTGTTTATATATATATACATTTTACCACAGTAATTACTACAATACTATAATGATTATATCGACCACTTACTACATCATCCAAGTACCAATGGTATCATACCAGTATGATATTCGTATCATGAACCAGGACTATAATCCTACAATGCTAGTACTATAACCCATAGGATCCATGGTGCTGGTATATATGCTAACATAAATGGGGTATATTGATGGGATCCATGTTACCATATATAGCAGCACCATGGATCCGTCATGGGTAGTACTAAATGCTATGATATGATTGTATACTACCATCTGGTTATTTAACATAGCCATGGAAAATCACCATTTTTAAGAACGGTAAACCGGTAAACCATCTATAAATGGGTCATCATGTTCCATGGCTGTGTTAAATAGCCTGATGGTATATCATACCAATGATTACAATCATGGATGGTCTCATCACAAGCCATGGCATAAGGTGTCAGCTTCGATTCCCAGGAGGCGAGTCCCTCGTGGAAAGCGAGGCGGAGTCTTCGGAAAGCAGTGTGGAAGAGGAGCCCTGTGGTCGGTGGTTCCCCCTTGGTGGTCCCCGGAATTTGGGCCATTTAAGGGCCTTAAGGGCCATTTGGGCCATGGGGATTTTATGGGGATTTTAGGAATGGGGAATTTTTTCCCGGAGAAACACCGGTCCAAGTGAACTAGTTGCCCGCGGCTTGTCCCCTGCTGAACTGGACCAGAAGCGAAAGGAGCGGGGAAGGGGCCGAAGGGGCTACAGTGCGGCTACAGGCACAGGCACAGTCGTTGGTCATATCGGGATGTTCCGTTTGTCAGGAAAATGTCGGACAGCTCTTTGACTTGCCAGTTCTCCCGTGCTGCTTCTCGAAATCGCGGAAAGAGTCACGATTGCCCATTTACAGGGGATTTCATGGGATCCAATGGCTTTGAACTGGGGTTATAACATGTTATAACTAGATTGACTATGATTAATAATCCCAGTTATAAACCGTTATTTCATGGGATTTCATGGGATTTCAAGTTGGTTTATGGTGTAGCTGCCGGTAGATGGGTAAGGGGCCCCACTTTGTACCAACGATGGTGGCCGGTGGTCTCGCTACTGATCTATCAACCATCTAGAAGTGGAGAGTAAACCCACGCATGGCTGCGTATATCAATATCTAATATGATCATATATATATATATATATCTATGGCGGTTTCCATAAATCAGGGTACCCCCCAAATCATCCATGAAAAGATATGGATTTTCCATGAAATAAATTATCCAGCTATGGGGTACAGTATCCTTATTTTAGGAGACCACCATATACAGAGCCGATTCAATTTCCTGACTGGTTACACATGTTCACTTCAGTTCGCGATGCCCCATAGTTGGGGTCCTGAAAGCAACTTTTGGCGTATCAGGGTGTGCTTTTTGATGGGTTTTGTAAAATTGACTATAGCAGTAATAATATCCCTGTTTTTCATGGCAATAGCAACTTAAAAACGGTTATCGCAAAAAAATGATATGGTCATGATACACCTTTAGTGCGATGGAAAAATCATAGAGCGGTAATTGTGGTTTTAGTGACCATATCGCTATTCCTTTGTCAGTTGTAGTGATACCATGGAATATAAGCAGTGATTGTGGGTAGCCAAATCTGCGGTTACTTCTTAAAGTATCTTTAATTTACTGCCATGGTTACTTTCCAGAACCGGTGATAACTATGAACCACTGAGGGTATGACAACCATAGTTATAGCCTACAATTCCAGGAATTTTCCTCTTGCACATTCCACGAATTTCGTGTGTAATTTGCATTTGTTCTATTATTGGTATTTTAAAGAAATATTGTTTGATGATTTTTTCAATTGTTCTGGTCCAAGACGGGAAAACATCAGTTTCTCTGCATGTTTGATGTCTTGTCGCTCCAATTGTCTCTCATTCTCCACCCATGCCGGAGGACCCACAAGCCAAGACACAGACTGAGCATCTGGGCGATTCGTGGGCGGGCCATAGTAGCTAATAGGTTTTAATTATGTCGATATAAGTTGGTTGAAGTTGGTTTCTAAATTATATAAACCATAGCAACCATAGTTTTTATGTGCTACAAGTTGGTTTATAATTGTTTAAACCATACTTGTAGTATCTTGTAGTAGCTATGTCGATATATCGGCCCATAAAACCAACTCAGTGCAATTGGAGAGTCGAAGCCTAGGCTGGTGATTCATGAGGAGAAGGAAGAGGAGATAGAATTACTGCAGAAGTCGCAGAAGACTGTTAAGTTTAAGGTTGTGTTGGAATGTCTGGGCATTATTTCGGGTCAGTGTGATATTTTCTTGCAGCTGCTGCAATCATTGCCATTGGTTGATGCACGACAAACGCATCAGGAGACATTGGCCCGCATGGAACAAACTTGCCTTGAGTACAGAAACCAATTGGAGCGAGCTTCGGAGTCTGTGGCGGTGCTGGGACTGGATCTGCCCGAATGTGTGAACTACCATTCCTTGAATTTGATTGCCCTGGCTGTGCAGCAATGCAGGAAAATCCAAGGGTTGTTCGGCAACCTGTGTTGTCGTGAGTGTATGTGGGTGAAGGAAGTTGTTGAGCCCGCGTGGTCAAATTGTTTGAAGGATGATGTTTCCTTTTGGAAATTATTGTTGTCACATCGTCAAGTGATGTATCTGTTGGAGGCCACGGATGACGATCAAAGCTGGAAGAGCAAGAATTTGGCAGTGAATTTGCGAAATGTCCGCCAGTGTCCACTGCGGGTTCCTTGTGCTGACAGAGACAGAAAACATGCCAGCAGAATGCACACACGGTGTTCGAGCCAAGTGAATATGATTTGTCAGGTGGGCCAACGTTGCTCATCAGAGGGTTCGAGATGGGATTTTGCGATGACATTCAGCCCGACGTTTGCTTTTCCAGCCTCAATTCTTTGAGAAAGTGGCCGAAGAGAAATTTGTTTCTATCATGATTGCTGCAGTGAAGGAGGCTTTTTCAAAGTCTTTGCAACACTTGCGCACCTTGGATGATGACAAGCGGCACATGGATCGCAACAGCGGCCAGTGGGTGTCTGAAAATTATGATGTTTGGGTCTGGGCCAAAGTTGTTGCTCGGCTATGAAGGGTGGTGTGGAGCATGGCATGGGATGCTTCTCGACTGTGTGACCTTACCAGTTTTGTCTGGGTCGGTCTTGTCGATGCATCTGGCCTGGAGCAGCCGACTATGAGAAAAGGTGTTTTGTGACAGCGGTTGCATGACAGTGCTTCCTAGTGACATTTTCACACATCGGTTGTGCCATTGATCCTTGCTGGAGGCTGGGCACTGTTGATGCCTGTAGCGCATATGCATTGCTTGCATGTTTCTTCTGTGGCAGGTTCTCTGCGGTGGCAAAGTTGCGGCCATGCT
>Ga0126342_10003791_pt1 | contig 25339 bp, 20 predicted proteins | sample Cyp1metagenome_FD_92528 | JGI IMG/M metagenome (GOLD analysis project Ga0126342, IMG submission 92528) | Coral microbial communities from Lord Howe Island, Old Settlement Bay, Australia - Cyphastrea 1 metagenome | ecosystem: Host-associated > Invertebrates > Cnidaria > Coral ... | reverse complement strand
TGTCCTCCTTGTCCTCCTTGTCCTCCTTGTCCTCCTTGTCCTCCTTGTCCTCCTTGTCCTCCTTGTCCTCCTTGTCCTCCTTGTCCTCCTTGTCCTCCTTGTCCTCCTTGTCCTCCTTGTCCTTGTCCTCGTTGTCGTTGTCGTTGTCGTCGTCGTTGTGGTTGTGGTTGTGGTTGTGGTGGTTGTGGTCGTTGTGGTTGTGGTTGTGGTTGTGGCTGTGGCTGTGGCTGTTGCTGTTGCTGTTTCTGTTCTGTTGCTGTTGCTGTTGGTGTTGGTGCTGTTGGTGTTGGTGTTGGTGTTGGTGTTGGTCTTGTTGTTGTTGTTGTCGTTGTTGTGGTTGTGGTTGTGGTTGTGGTGGTTGTGGTGGTTGTGGTTGTGGTTGTGGTTGTGGTTGTGGTTGTGGTTGTGGTTGTTGTTGTTGTTGTTGTTGCTGCTTGTATTTCCTGTTTGGTTTGGTGACATGACCCCAAACAATCCTGAGACTTTGAGCCCGCATTCAAGTTGCTGCAAAACATGGGCAGTGTTTGACCTCGCAGGGTGAAAATTGGTCAAGAGTACTGAGTGCGATATTGAAAAGCAAAACAAAATATATATCATAAAAGTAAAAACGAAAAAAAAACATGACAACACACACACACGGAAGTCTCGCAAGAAGTTCATCCTTGCAGTTTGAGACAAGTCCTTTCACCGGCCGAAAGTCCTTTGGGATCATCGCAAGAACAGGATGCCGCGTTCATGGATGATTTTCAGCCACTGCTCATGTGGGATTGGACATTCCACATTAAAAATATATAGCTGTATCCTCGAAAGGTCGCAAAAAATGCCGAAAGTGGGTGTCTTTTCCGAAAGTCGGCATCTTTACTCACATATGGGCATTACATGGCATTATTATAATGTATATCTTCCCAAACATGTTGTTTTTCCTTGAATCCTTTCATACCGTCGACCGTCACGATAAGGACCGCTTAGCAGCTGTGATGTGAATAGCAACGCTTAGAATCACTTGGGTGCAAAAAGAGGGGCGAAACTTTGACACTGATTCCACATTCACCTTTTTGTCAGCCCTATTTGCTCAAATAGAGTAAGTGGATCTTTGAGTGGAAAACATATGGTTTTAACGAGCCCCTTTAGAAAAGAAAATGATCACGTCTTTTCCCATCCACTGGGTGTTTTGTTCCCTGACAAATGCTTCTGAGGCAAATCATCGAATAGCCATGTTAGACTACTGGAGATTACAAACCAACAGCCAACATACCTGTAAATTCAACGGTCACAAATTATATAATGCTCACGGCACGTTTTGAATTCGAAAACTTAATTTAGGGAAACAAGAGAAAGCGATCCTCCACAAATTGCCTTTTTGATTCATGCAGTTTGTTTACTCTGGGCCCTTTAAAGCCGCTAGCTGTTTTTATATTAGCTAAGGAATTCAACTGGTGGAAACTGGGTTTCCAAAGCGTGCCCTTGCAAAAACAATTATCTCAGCCTCTAAAGAGTGGCGATGTTTCAGCTTGCGAACTGTTAACTTACCAGGGGTATTCCATCAAATCCCATTAAATCGCATTTCACCCCATGAACCCACATCAATCACTGCTAAAAACACAATTTAAATTCATTAAACAAAAACATGAACTCCAATGTTTTATAATGTTTTTGTGGTTCATACAATTTCCATGAAACAAACAAATCATATACCCTCTGGTAAACGTTTACATAGCTATGGAAAATCACCATGCTACCAATGGGAAAATCCACTATTTCTATGGCTATTTTCAATAGCGATGTTAGTCATTACCTATAGTTAGCTAAGTTGGTTTATAACTCCCATAACTATGGTTTATGGCAGATATAACTATAGTTTTCATGGGGTTTATAAACCAACAAACATCACTGGGGGGCACCATCCTGTATGAACTATCAAATCTGATGGTTTTCCCGTCGTGTTTTCCATGGCTTTTCCCACAAAAAAAAAAACGTCATACGCCGAACCGCGGGCCGCGCCTCGAACGTTTTGGCGTCCTCGGCGTTCCGTGCAAGGTGCTCCGAGAGCAAGGCCTCCAGCCTTGGCAGTCCTTGGTAGTCCAATTTTTAATGATGGGGATAATGATGGCTAATGATGGTTAATGATGGTTAATGATGGTTAATGATGGTTAATGATGGTTAATGAGGGATAATGATGGCTAATGATGGTTAATGATGGTTAATGATGGTTAATGATGGTTAATGATGGTTAATGATGGGGATAAGGATGGTTAATGATGGGGATAATGATGGTTAATGATGGTTAATGATGGTTAATGATGGTTAATGATGGGGATAATGATGGTTAATGATGGTTACCCTCTGGTAAATTAACATAACTATGGAAAATCACCATAGAAATAGTGAATTTTCCCATTAATAGTATGGTGATTTTCAATAGCTATGTAAACGTTTACCAGAGGGTAATGATGGGGATTATGATCGTTTTAGTGGATCAATGCCAAATGACTCAGGAAGCGATTTATTGGATGAACCACCTTAAGTAGCCTCAGATATTTCATGGGAATATGATGGACCTATGATGGGAATATCATCATTAAAAATGGGATATGATATAGCCTCCGGTTATGTCAAACAGTTTGCGAACTTGAAAATGGCCATAGAAATAGATGATTTACCCATTAATAGCATGGTGGATCTTTCCATAGTTATGTAAACGTTTAGCAGAGGGTACCTACCATGTTTTTAGGCCTATTTTTCAGGCCTAAATTTCAGGCAATATCCCCACAATTTATATGGTCTGAAATATGGTATAGCAGCTCCATTTTAGGATCCTGAAATTACCATTGATTGGAGAAATTGTGACCCCAATCTTTCACTTACCAAGGACTAGCCCATCTTTACTGGTTGGTGGTTGACCTACCCCTCTGAAAATATGAAAGTCAGTTGGGAGAATTATTCCCAATATATAGAAAAAAAACATCTTCCAAACCACCAACCAGTTTACCGCTAGTGTGGCAGGATTGATTAACTATAAATGTAACTTTAAGCCTTTAAGCCAATAACTATACCCAGATGCTCCATATATGGAATATTTACCTACATGACTGGGTCATTTTGGTGGTAAATTTGACTACCATTTTTTATGTAATAGTGGCCATTTCAATACTACCATTTTCAATCTACCATTTTTGGTAGTCCTTGGTAGTCTCAAGGGGCCGATTGAATAGAGGTACCGATATCGCATCTTTCTAAGGCCTTTTAAAAATAGGGCTATGTAAAGGGAATATACATAGCCTCGTATGGTACATACCATTTATATAGCCATATAGGTACCATAGCCATACATACCATTTATATAGCCATATGGTATAGCCATCTACATAGCCTCATATAATACATAGCCATATAGGTACCATAGCCTCATTTCTTTGGCCCCTTTATGGTACAGTACCTCCGTTGTAGGCTCCTGTAAAATATCCCATCGATCCGTCATTTTTCCGGTGCCTGGTTCGTCAGAATGGAGGCTTCAACAGGTCATCGAAGGAAAATGGTGAATTGTCTACTGCCACCTTTGATGACACCGGAGGTAAAAAATGAGACTAGTTTATGATAATAGGATAACAGCATAAGTATCATCAGGTGAACACAGTGAGTCCCTGAATTCTCGGAGGTTTTTGTCCATCAAGAGTAGGGTTCCCAACGATTGGTAGACATGTTCCCATCAATTTTCAGGTAAGTTGCCAGCCATGTGTCATGACACCGGAAGGTAGATGGATACGTCTTATTGCTGTATGGTGACATATATGTATTCATAACCAACACCAGCACCAGCACCACCACCACAACAACAACAACAATAACAGCAACAGCAACAGCAACAACCATCACAGCAACAGCAACAATGACAGCCACAGCCACCGCAACAGCAGCAGCAACAACAACAGCAGCAGCAACAACACCAACACCCTCAAGTACGGTATTCACCATTTTAACCCCATATCTATATTTGTGTTAAATCATATTATATAAATCTCCCTTTTGGGTTGGGTAAATATCCATTAATCCCAAGTCATGACCCATAGTGGATATACAATTCCATGCCCCTAAAACATTAATCCCAAGTCATGACCCATAGTGGCTATACAATTCCATGCCCCTAAAAAAAACACCCTCATTCTATGGTCCCAAACCCAGGTGTAAATCCCCACCCCAGGGTGACTCTTGGGGTGTTTTTTTTCCAGGGATGGGATTACCCATAGTGGATTCAATGGGGATTAGCAACTGGGGATTACCATAGGAACATGGAGGTTTCAATGGGAAAATCATAGGAAAACCATTGGAAAATGGAGGTTTACCCTCTGGTAAACGTTTACGTAACTATGGAAAGATCCACCATGCTATTGATGGGTAAATCCACTGTTTCGACTGAGCCATTTTCAAGTTCTATACTGCTTGACATAACCAGAGGGTATGTTACATCAAAAAGATCATTTGATTCCCAGTCTCTCCCAACAAATTCTCTTGGTATCCCAATCACTTCCATAGTACGTCCGGGTTTAATCACATTGAACTATCATAAAAATCACCATTACAACTACATCTACTCTGCAATTAGGTTGCTAGCTTATAGGTCAACAATAATTCCTGAGTTTCTGTGCGTAAAGCAATAGGATCCATAATCCTCAAATATACCATTTTCATGGCTGGCCAAACTATGGGTGGTTTATTATTGCTTTACTAACATTACCCTCTGGTAAACGTTGACGTAACTATGGAAAGATCCACCATGCTATTAATGGGTAAATCCACTATTTAGACTGGGCCATTTTCAAGTTCGCAAACTGTTAACCAGAGGGTATCCCCAATCATAAATAACTTGGGTTCCAAGGTGCCAAAGTAGTGCGCTTCCGCTTGAAGAAAGCGGCACACTTGCCGGTCGGATGGGACGTTAAACAGCTCCTCGTCCTCGTCCGAGACAAAAAGAGATGGCCACTCCCGGATTTCTTTGACATGGACCCCCCCAAAAAAGTGGTTATAATACCAATAATAGTTGTTATATATGGATTATATGATGGGATAAATTATCATCTGGTTGGTGGTTTTAACCATCTTGAAAAATATGAAAGTCAATGGGAAGGATTATCCCATATATTATTTGGAAAATCAAAAATGTTTGAAACCACCAGCCAGAAAGTGATTTAAACCTCAAAATGGTGATTCTAAATTTTGCCAAGAAAAAATGGAATGTCACCAAACATCATGCGGATTCAGATGGGATTCAAATGGAATAATGAATATTATGTATATACATATCTGTATGCATATGTATATATGTATAATGATAGTATGATAAATACACTGATTTCAGAGGTATATCCGCAGTTGCTTGGGTTTACAAACATGACTTTGGGACCCCTTCTTGTATGGAACAAAAAAAAACGATATGGACTCTGGCCATTTTGGGTTCTGTTTTGAATTTGGCGGCTGTATTCACAATGAATAGTCCATTCCTATTGAATCAATGTGTTGTAAAATTAAAGATTAAGGTTTTCTAAAACATCACGAGTGCCCATGCATGTCAAGTAGTTATTGCCCAAATTATCCTAAATTACCCACCTGTGGTAATCATATTAATATGATATTGCAGATATTTTTATAGTTAATTACATATATACTCTCTGATGATTTAATATGGCTATGGAAAATGGACCATTTTTTTAACCATTTAGAGATGATTTACAAAAAAATGGTGATGTTCCCTAGCAACAAAAAAAACAAGGGCTGATAGAACAACTACCGCACACCGATCGGCACCTGCCATCCACTCTCATCCCCAAAATTTTGTCGGCGACTCGGCGACCATGTGGGGTGTTTTGTTGCTCGGAAAACGGAGACAAAACACAGAAAACCCGGTATAATATGACATTTAATAACATTGCTAACAGCATGGTAAATAACATTGTTTTGATTTAGGTTTCCATAACGGGAGATTCCATTTTATTTTAAGGAACACATCTTGCCGCCAGGCCCTCAGTTTCCCTTCAACGGCACCTCTAAATATTGCAAAATGAAGTTGAACAAAGAGCCGTCTCGGTCCAAAAACAGCCTCGGTTCCACTGGAGTCCGCGGTGGATTTCAACAACAGAAAAAAACGAAGCGTAGATGTGATGAATGGTAGCGAAAGTGGTTTACACGTAGGCTAAGCAGAACTTTTTGGTGGATACAGCAATTAAATATAATTCTATATATATATATATATATTTATATATATATATATATATATTCAACATATATATATAATTAAATATACAAATTTACACATAATATATATATATATATATATACCAGTAGTACAGCACAAGGCGGTGGCGGAAGTTTCGAAAATAGGAAACCTATAGGAGAAGTGAGTTGTTGTGATGCATGGATGGCAGAGCGAATCCGCTGATGGACCGAAAGGTGGTTGGGGTTGTGTTTTTTAGGGTGGTTGCGGTGGTTGCAGTGGTCACCTCACCCACAACTCTTGGATGAAGTGTGGCGTAGTGCAGTTCTAGTTGTAGTTGTAGTCGTAGTTGCAGTTGTAGTTGTAGTTGTAGTGGAGTTGTAGTTGTAGTGTAGTATAGTGTAATTTGTGTAGTGGTAGTGCAATTAATGTAGTGTGGTGTAACGTATGTAATGTAGTTGTAGTTGTAGTTGTAGTTGTAGATGTAGTTGTAGTTGTAGTTGTAGTAGTAGTAGTAGTAGGAGTAGCAGTAGTAGTAGTAGTAGTAGTAGTAGTAGTAGTTGTTGTTGTTGTTGTTGTGTAATTAGCGTAATGTACTGTAATTAGTGTAGCGCAGTGTTGTGTAATGTAGTGTAGTTGTAGTTGCATTTGCATTTATAGTTGTAGTCTGCTGCAGTGGAATTAGTGCAGTGTAGTGTAATGTGGTGCAGTTGCAGTTGTAGTTGTAGCTGTGGCAGTAGTAGTTGTTGTAGTTGTAGTGTAGTGTAGTGTAGTGTAGTGTAATTAGTGTAGTATAATGCAGCGTAGTTTATTGGCATTTGTAGTTATAATAGTGTAGTGTAGTGGTAGGTGTAGTTGTAGTTGTCTATCTATCTATCTATCGATCTATCTATCTATCTACCTATCTATTCATCTATCTAATCTATCTATCCATCTATCTATCTGTCTGTCTATCTATCTATTTATCTATCTATCTGCAATCTGCAAGTTTAAAACGAAGCTATTCTGCCAGACCTCCTCAGATTTTGAACTTGACAACATCAAAAACACAGCAATTCTGCGAGACTTCCTCAATTTTTTGACAACGTCAAAAACGAAGCAATTCTGCAAGACTTCCTCTACTTTCGAAGTTGAGAACGTCAAAAAGGAAACAATTGTGGGAGACTTCCTTCAATAATGGAAAGTTGAGGGCAGAGCTGACGGCCTCGTGCCAGTGCGTTTTGCGATTTTTCCACTTTTTGTCTAAAGTACTGCGCCTGCCACGAAAAAGTGATGCCAGGTCGTACGAAGTGCTGCACCTGTCACGCAAAATCATCTGCCCAAACCTTAAGATCTGATTCTCGAAAATGCAACCCCTCTCAGAAAATCAGCGCCCTGACCTCCTAACTTGTCTCTTGTCCTGCCACGCGAAATACATCTTTCCAGATCTTCTTCAAATGTCCCACGCCTGCCATCGTTTTTGGTAATTCTACAAAACCCTCACGTTTTGCTGATTTCTGACAAGGTGCACAATCCCTTGCGCCTGCCACGCGAAACGACATCTGAACGTCCAAAGGTGGTCCGGACATGTGGTGCTTTTAACATTTTGACTTGGAAATGTGCTTCGCGCCACGATGGCGTGCGCTTTTTCGACATGTCAACTTCCAAAAGTGGTCCGAGAATGGTGTGCTTTGTACATTTTGACTTGGAAATGTGCTTCGCACCACAACGGCGTGCACTTATGTGCACTTTTTCGACATCGCAACTTCTAAAAGTGCTCCGAACCTGGTTTGCTTTGTGCATTTTGACTCGGAAACGTGCTTCGCGCCACAATGGCGTGCACTTTTTCGACATGTCAACTTCCAAAAGTGGTCCGAGAATGGTGCGTGTTGTACATTTTGACTTGGACATGTGCTTCGCGCCACAACGGCGTGCAATTTTTTATCTTTCATCTGACCACATGGCTCCGCACCCGCCGCTTTGGCGAGCCTACTTTTCGACCCTCCGGAGCCACAAATCATTGGAAAAACACAGTGCTTCGCGACTTTCCTACCTTTTCGCGCACCTGCATCTTTTTTCTTCTCACTCTTTCTCTTCTCTGATCTTCCCTCTTCTGCTCTTCTCCTCTCTGACTCTTCCCACCTCTGCTTTTCCATCTGTCCATATTGTCGGAAGTTTGACTTCTAAACTTCCTTCGATACAGTAATTACTGTATATATAATTAGATATAATCAAATATATTTATGTATATATATATATATTAAAAAGAAAAAAACTAATTATATATAATTATGACATATTTTGTCATAATTCAATATAACTATATATAGTTATAACATAATATATATATATACATGTAATTATACATAATTATATGGAATTATATATATATAGTTGTATAATGTTGTATATTCATGATTATATAATATTATATATATATGTTTATAATCATGATTCGGAGTGACCGCCCAGGGACTCTTCGAAGAAGATCGAAGGGGAGCTTAGCAGTATCTTCAGAGTCGGACTCCTGTTTTTTCGCGACAACTTGGAAGGAATTTTTCAGGGAAAAACCAGTTCTCTGAGCCACAAAAAAAACACACAAAAGTGGGGTTCCTGTAATAGGGGTACCCCTGTTCATCATCCATGTTTCGTAGGATCTCCAATGAAATAAACCATCAATTTTTAGGGATAGCTCCATAAAAATGTTCCTTCATCAACTCTGGGATCTCAAGGGATGAAAAAGACGTAAAACATCAGTGGTAGATAGAGAATCCGCTGTATTCATTGGGCTATCCCAACACCATGGCTGCCTCAAAAACATGGTAATCCCCCGTCCCCCTGATGATTTATATATCGATGGAAAGCGGAAAGCATACGGAACAATAACCACTGTTTCGCTTGAGGTATTCTTGTCACCAAAGAACACGGAACTTGGTTTCAAGATGTTTCAAGGGAGAGTTTCCATAAGGTGGTTTCCTAAAATAGGGGTACCCCTGTTCATCACCCATTTTAGATTGGGATTTTCCATGAAATAAACCATCCAGTGAGCTTGGGGTACCTCTATCTATGGAAATCCCCATATGTTTAACATAAAATGGATTCAAATCGATGATATAATCGTGTGGGATCATGTCGGGTATGCCCCACTGGCCCCACCTGGAGACAAACCGATGGAAAACCAAAAGAAAGTGCTTTCCGAGTCAGTCCAATTTGAGAATCAGGGATCAATCTGGAAAATCCCCACAGGTTTATACATGTGTATATATATATATATTGATCTATTAAAAATACATATAGAGATATATACATTGATATATTAATACATAAATAAATATATATATATATATTGATATATTAAATATATATATATATATTGATCTATTAATACGTATATATATATATATATGTATTGATCTAGTAAAAATACATATATATATATATATATTGATCTATTAATACGTATATATATATATGTATTGATCTATTAAAAAATACATATATATATATATACATATCAAGATATATTATATGTACTGTACCTTTCCAGGAAACCCACCTACGCAGGAGCTTGCCCTCCGCGCGAAAGCGATATCTCGGATGCGGTGTTTGTCGGATGGGACGCTGATCCCATAATCAGTGCCGATCCATGTGTATAAATATTTATATATATAATATATATCAGAATATATAGATTCACACATTTAAATTTTAGTTCTTTCAACAAAAATAGAATGTATCTATATATTATTATAAGAATGTGTATATATATATGTATTAGTTATGTATGTATATATATATATACATACTATAATAACAACTTCTATAGTATTTTGAACCATATATAATTTATTCTGGCTATCATTGATATCATAGTAATATGTTGTGTTCTTGTTCCGTGTTTTTGCCCATCTCCGTCTATTTGTAGATCCAAACTTAAATGGGACAGCCTCCAAAGAGCGATATACTACAATTATAAACATCTAGAAACAAGCCTCTGAGGAATCTCAAACAGGGCAGCTCACGTCATCTTGTTTTAAATCAAACACATATAGAAACACATGTTTTGAAGCCACAAAAAGAAACACATGTTTTGAAATTTGTTTTTGCCATTTGTTTCATGGCCATAGAGTTTAAATTGGGGGTCCCCTTTTGTCGAAAAACCTATGGTCAATATTTGTTTGTCCTGGTTTGGTCCTACCATGTCCTACCCTAACTTCAAAATATGGCTCTTGATTGTATCTCAGGGCATCGGTTGACGTTCAAAAATCATTTTTTAATGCACTGCGGTTGCCTAACGCTGGAAACCCTTTATCTAAACAATATCATTCACCAAAGTGGAATAAGGATTTGGTGATGCTTTCCCTTGAAAAAAAAACATGATTTCAAGTGACGTCGCAGTGATCTTACCATAGTTGGCACACCCCACCAGGTTGCTGGTCAGCAAGACTTGCCCTGGAACATACAGCTTATGCCCATTCTGTTCGATGATAAACATGTTGATTTACCTGTATATATATATATATACATATATGTGGAGAGGACTTTTTGGGTTTATTTCGTTCCTACGCTCATATGTCCACACGCGTGCTTTCTTGCACAGGTACATATATATATATACATATGTGGAGAGGACCTTTTGGGTTTATTTCGTTCCTACGCTCATATGTCCACACGCGTGCTTTCTTGCACACGTACATATATATATATATACATATGTAGCAAGAATGGTCATGAACCAGTTCGCAAACTCTTGAATCACCCGAGGGTGAGGGTTCCCAGTTCCCGCTTTGAGAATAAGCTGTTGATATGATTCGGGAACACCAAACACCTGCGAGTTGTGGGACAAAAAACGTGACCTTCGCCTTGAAACCACTGGGGGGGACCCCTCCAAATACCCCAAAACAATGGTAAAAGTACAAGCAAATTATATAAATTGGGGTGAATAACAATGTTTATGGGTACTTGGAGGGTCTAGAATGTCAACGAACACTAGATTCCTAGATCCCTCTGAGCAAAAAAACAAATTTAGATATAGCATGCTATAGGTACTATAAATATATGTATATATATATATATACAATATTCACAATTACAAGTAAGCCCATGCCTACCTACACCAAGGTTTACTCATCTCTGATTTTTCAAAATGACCAGTTCCTGGTCTGGAGATCCACAGTACCACTTGTGTTGGTTAAATCCCGAAGTAGCGCTATTAGCCTATTAGCAAAAAAATGACCCCAAAGTTTCAACCAACCCTTCACTCAGCACACTCAACTATTTTGACATGAGGATCATGTACCGTTACCCTCTGGTAAACTAACAAAACTGTGGGAAATCAGCATGTTCAATAAAAAAAGTTGCATCATGTTGAATGTATTTCTATATTTTCTATGCCCATTTTCAATAGCAAATTCTTAGTTTACTGGGGCCACCTGCTTGAGATCCCGAACCCACCAATATCAAGCTCGAAGATGTCGTGAAAAAGTGACCGATTCAACCTGATTTCGTTTCTCGGTTTTCGTATGTTTTTGCGGCAAGAACAGGATACGACTTATAGATAATAGTGGTTATATTAGTTATAATACCAATAATTAATGGTGGTTATATATGGGTTATATGATGGGATATATGTATATATATATATCTTTATACTGGTTGGTGGTTTCAACCAACCCCTCTGAAAAATGATGGAGCGCAAGTCAGTTGGGATGATGACATTCCCAACTGAATGGACAGTCATAAAACATGTTCCAAACCACAAATCAGTATAGTATGCTAGTGAATCATATTTGTAGATCTTTATAGTATGCTAGTGAATCATCATCCATGTTACCCTCTGGTAAACGTTTAACAGTTCGCTATTGAACATCACCATGCTATCAATGGGTAAATCAACGATTTCTATGGCCATAGCTTCAATAGCTATGTGCATTTTGTGGATGGAACGGCCAAAAGGACAGGTCGATCGTTTCTGATTTTTCTTGGAGAACAAAAGATGGAATCGGATGGAACATCCACGGAAAAAGAAAAGACTGTGAGGCTGTTCAGAAATCCACACATTGGAAAAGAACCATAAGATGATATGCTGATGATTCAACATAACTATGGAACATTGCCCATTTATAGATGATAAAAACGAGGATTCACATACTCATAGCATGGCGATTTTCAATAGCAAACTGAAAGATAACAATAGTGTACAGTAAGATGTCTGAATTTGTTTGGCCAATCGGTAGACTTGGCCGACCCTGCCAAAATGATTGACTTTTCGCATTGATCTTCCATCAACGCCTGGGCAATGATTGCCCTTCCATTGATGAACCAAGCAGTGAGAAAACCATAATATATAATAAAGGGATGGTCTATAGTTGTCCCATAATTATGATAATCCCGCGAGTTTTTTCTACGTATATCTACGTATATCAATTCCATGACTGCTCTAGGGTGGAAGTTTCCAAAAACGTCCCTGCGCTTTGGGATATCTATAGGTCTTATAGGAAAGTCTTTTGCCTGAACAAAAACATAAAGTAGTGAATGAAGGAATCAATCAATAAAACAATGAAGCAAGCAATCAAGGAATCAATCAATCAATGAATCAATGAGCAACCAATAAATCAATCACTGAAGCAATCAATGAATCGATCAACAAAGCAAGCAATCAATGAAGCAATCAATGAATCAAGCAATCAATCAATCAATTAATCAATCAACTAAGATTTAATCAATGAGTCAATGAATCAATCAATCAATCAATCAATCAATCAACGAATCAATGAAGATAGGAACCACGCCAATATCAAACACCAACCTGCCCCAAACTATATTTTTTCATTTGTGTTGAAGCTTGTAAAATGTATGTATGCTTTGCACCGTGTCCAGAGAGACTCAACGCCGACGCTCACTTATCTTTAGATCAGTCAATTCATGCACCCTTTGCACTTGCTTCCATTCACCCACAGCTTCATGTGCACACTTTTGCACACTCTGATGCTTCGACTACCTGCTGTGTTAACTTCAGAACTGCTGAGGCTTCATGTGTGGTGCTACTGGTGAGCTGAAATCGGCACCGCCGACGTTTGTGACCCCTACATTGCACCAAGGGATTCTGTGGTATTGAGCATTGTATTCGCACATATATATATGATATATGCCATATAAATCCTCATTTCAGGCTGGTGAAATCACATAAAACATGATAAAACCATATTTTACTTGGTACAAACAACAAAAAACCTGGTGTCTGTAAGTTCGATCAAGAAAATTCTCTGACTTGGAAGCAAGTTTTCAGAAAAGTTATCCATTTCAAGTACGCAAAAGAATCTCCATGGTCCATTTCAGTTTTCATAAGTTCTCCATTTTCATATCTCGAACATTCCTGAACCATATAAAAACATCTAAACAAAATTATCTGTGTTGCCTCAGAATCACATCTGGCATCTCCAAGGAACGTGGCAAAGAGTTGTTGGGTGGCACCCGGCGCGAAGCCTGGGCGCGCACGCGCACGCTGGGCTCCATGAATTCATGGGATATGTTCATGGGATCCAGGGGGATCATGATATGGGATGTCTTATCAGACTACCCGGCCTGGTAAACGTTTACAGTTGGGGATCATGGCACCCTGGTACCGTGCCTTGTTCACCCCAAGTCATAGCTGGGTTAAAATGGATGTGAATAACCCACTCAAAATGGTATTTTCATAGGTATTGATCCATAGCCAGTTTGCGAACTTGAAAATGGCCCAGTCGAAATGTCGTGAGTTTTCCCATGAAAATAGCATGGTGATTTTCAATAGTTATGTTGTCACGTTTACCAGAGGGTATGATTGATGATATTCATAGTAGTCTGATAATCAATGAATGGGATGAAATATTATCAATATTATTGATGATAATTCATCGATTGATGATATGACTGGTTGGCCAACTATAACTGGTTGGCGGTTTAAAAAAACATCTTGAAAAATTTGAGTTCGTCAATGGGAAGGATGACATCCCATACATGAAATGGAAATAAAAGCCATGTTCCAAACCACCAACCAGATTCTTGATGATATTCATAGGATTTAATGGAATTATTGTAGTTATATAGTGGGATATGAATGGGATATGAATGTCATCATATGAATGGGATTTTTCCAGTTACTGGGATATGAATGGACTATGAATGGGATGGAAAAATGGCTTGAAGAAAATGGTAAGAAATGGGAATCTTTATCCATTGACCCACTATCCGTGGGATGCTTATGGGATGTTTTGATGGAACATTGGATATACATATATCTGGGTAAATTATCATATTTCACTAACCTGAATCTTAAGGCCATAAAAGGGGATGATTTCCCTGTAAAAACCCATGGATTTCCAGGGGTCCGGAGAACAGGGTGAGGTCGTGATGAAATTTACCCGGATATGTCCAAAGATCGGATTTTCTGGAAAAAACCCATCATTTTCCCTAGCTGCGAAACATTTTTAAATTTGGGTGATAAATTGTTCATGTTCAAATGTTTTATGGGATATAAGTTGGATGTTCATGCGATTTAATGGGACGATTTTGGTATGTTTCATGGGATATTGGAGATAATTTTAGTTTTATCATCCTGAAGTAGATAGCATTTCATGGATTGTGAAATATACTTCCCATTTTTATGAGATATTGGATACTGATTGGGCCACTTTGTGATATTTCTAAGCCGTCTTAGCCTCCAGACAGGCATGTTTCTCCAAAATATGGCATCCTTAACCCCATTGAATCATACTTAATCATGAATCAACAGGGTGGGTTGAACACTTCAAGATACTGTGGATGGTTGCGAAATCCTGCACCAGCTGGTAGATGGTTTGTCCCACTATAATCCCATCATTTACAGTGATTCATAGAATTTCCTTCATAGTTACCCTGCCTGGTGCAGGATTTCGCAACCATCCACCGCTGTATCTTTAACGACAACTTTAAGTGGCAAGGAAGATGCTCCAGGGGTGTGTGTTGGATTTTTTTTAGATGGGATTGGGATGGTGATTTTAACCAACAATATTCAATGTAATTGGATGCAAGTGGATATAATAGGAAATGTGGAGGTTTCCTAAACTGGGGATACCCCTCAATCTTGCATTTTAATAGGATGTTCCGTTATAGACTATCCCTTTTGGGGTACCACCCATTTGCAGAAACGAGATACAAGCATACTAGATAGACAAATGGTTAGATCGATCGATAGACAGATCACATGCGGGGAAGTGTTGCAATTATCAGAGATGCGGAGAGGCATCAACATTATTGCGATTTAAACGACAAATGATGGTTAGGATTCGGGGCTCTACTGACTTGGTGAAAACGATTTTTTGAGAGGTGTGTCCTTTCTCTTGATATGAAGCTCCCACGAAGCACTAGTTCTTGCAAGTAATCTATCGATTGTGGAGTCCTGATTGCCAAGTATTGTTGGGAAAGGAATGGAAAGGATTCTTCTGATCTGTGGGATGCCAACTGGGTGAATTGGGGCTGGTTGTTGGGTAATCAATATCTCTAGACACTGTTGCTGGAGAGATTCAAAGTGCAAGAACTGCTCCATTCGCCACTTAGACGTAGTGTGGGATACCCCGGCAATGTCACTGGGAAATTGATGAGAAGCGCGTCGCGAACGACTGGTCTGTTACCCGGCCTGGTAAACTAACATTAAACTATGGAAAGATCCACCATGCTATTAATGGGCAAATCCACGATTTCGACTGGGCCATTTTCAGTAGCAAACTGTTAGTTTACCAGAGGGTACCCTCCGGTTATGACTAACAGTTCGCCATGGAACATTGCCCTAATCGAAATAGATGGTTTACCATTCTTAAAACTGTGGGATTTTCCAAAACGCTACGTGAAAGTCATAACCAGAGGATATCACAGATTATAGATTCGGTTTACCTATTGAAAATGGTGGATCTTTCCATGGCTTTCAAGTTCGCAAACTGTTGTAGTCATAACCAGGCCGGGTATCACATTTTTCAGAGCCGTTGATTCTTCACTTCTGGATCTTCGGATCTGGTTTTCACCACATGGATTCCCCACATGCTGAGGATTTCCCATGGCAAAAAAAAACGGAAATCATCGACAAACTCAATGGATTGGTTTAAGGGAAAATTTACAGTAGAACCCCATATTTAATGGGAAAATCTATGGTTTCCTGTAGATTTTCCCTTAAACCAATCCATCGACAAACCATGAGAAATCCATGATTAATATGGACAAAATCCACGATTTTTCATTTTTGTTGTGGTTTTCCCTGCTATAAATGAACCTCCATTTATAAATTTGTGACTTTCCCATGTTTTATATATCATGGCTATCCATTGATATGCGTTAATATATCCATTAACATCTCCATAAATATATTCATTAACATATATATATATAATTATATATATATCCATTCATGTATCCATTGATATATCCATTCATGTATCCATTAATCCCTTCTTCCTACTTCCTATTACCTAAACCTCCCCAAATAACACAAACTAAACCAGATTGTTCGCTTTACTAGGACCTAGGACATTTCAGATTGAGCATTTTGCTGTTTAATTTATCCCCTTTAGAAACATTTAAAAATCAAGGTCCGATTTGAAGGTTCTGCCCCCTAATAAGAAAAAATAGTTAACCCCAGGGGGATTTTTTTATTAGCGCCCGTCTTTTAAAACCACTCATTTTAGTTTTGTTAATCCAAGGTGTAAAAAATAATATTAGGGGAAAGCTTCGAGATCCAATTTTTGGCAATATCTTAATTAGATTTTATTCGATAATTGTATATACAATTATGTATATATATGTGTGTCTTAATGTTTTAAATTTATATAATATTAAGGGCCAGCTTCTCCCCCGAATATTAAACACTTAACTTAGCTTTTACTATTTGGGTTGGAAGGGGGGACATTTAATGTTAGGGTGAAGGGATTAATATATCCATTACTAACCCTTTAACCAATCCCTCACAGTTCCCACATCCCGCACCTAAGCAGCCCATCTCGGAAAAGAAAAGACGGCTGAAGACACAGCCGAAAACAGCAGCTGAGGAGCGCGCGGAGCGACAGATGCCACGTACCCGGAAAAACATCGCACTCCATGAGTTTCATGTTCCATATGTATCCATGGTGCTGGTATATATGCTAACATTGGGGGTACATTGATGGTAAATGTTACCATATATAGCATACATGGATCCTATGGGTGTTCCATATGTATCCATATGTTAAATAACCCGGGGGGCTGATGTCCAAATCTTTGTGTTTCAAGCCTGAAAAAAACACCATTGGTTGGCGAAGAAAAAGAGATAATCCCAGTCAATTCGATGTCAATTCGGATGATGTCATCCCAACATATTCCAGAGATGGTCAATATGTATATTGTAAATATATATATATATATATATTCAACATAAACTTGAACATATCTCAAGACAATTGTTCATATTTTCATATAGTTTCAATTATAAATAAAATTCACCTATCAACATAGAATATGAATTAATAACCCAATTAAATTGATAAACAATATTCAATAATATTCATAGTTTCATATCGTTGGTGCTCAATAAATGGTCAACATCAACTATGTACGGAATGAAGGGAAGCCATCAATCGATGGTTTCCCTTCATTCGGTGAACCACCAGGGATTTAAAACTGAGGCTTCTATCATCTTCTATCCATTTCAGGTATTTACATGTGTTTACCGAAGATACAAGGTGGTGCCCCCGTTAGATAGCGTTCAGTTGATTTATAACTCCAATAACTATCGTTTAGAGGTGATATATCTATAGTTAATGGGCTTATAACCAATTTAGAACTGGGGGGGCACCACCTTGTATCTCAAACAGTCCCAATTATGGCTGAAAAAATACGATATATGACACCATGATTAGTTACTAATCAATAATCCCATAGTAAATAGCATTGAATCACCATTGTTCGCTCGTTGAATCCCATTAAATGACAATTATTCTTTGTAAAACCCAGTGAAATCCCATGAAATCACCATGTGGGGATGTGTCAAAACATCCCCAAGACCTCGACAAGCCATAGAGTTAAATCGATTTTTAGCATTAATCATCAAATTCACCAAGTTATAAATCAACCTAGCTATATGGCAGTGTGTCAAAACCAATAGTACCCCTTTTGTTCACATCAAAATAGCTGGGATTTATGGATGTTCATCCCACTAAAAATGTATCTATAGGTATTGATCCATAGCCATATTTGGCTATCACAAATGGGTGTGTCTGAAAATGTAGTGTACCCCATTGTACCCAATGGTTTTGCTGATCATTATCCCGTTTTTAAATGGCTATTTGTTTGGGAATATACCCAACATTTTCAGACAAACCCAAATCAGCTCGCACCTCCCCTTGCGCGGATGGAGCTGGCGCAGCTGGCGCAGCTGGCGCATGCGCATCAACCTGCTTGGGAGATGGCTGGCTGAGCCGAACAAAAAATGGTTGGACATCGTGGTTCAAGAGGGGCTATGAGTTTTTTGAAAGGGTTCCAAAGGACTCATCATTGGAATGGTGTTTTTTTCTAATGTTTTCAGGTTTAACCTCTGGTAAACTAAGAGTTTGCTATGGAAAATTGCAATTGTTGAAAGGTAAATCAACTATTTCTATGGCCATGGCTTCAATAGCCAACCGTTAGTTCTTACCAGAGGGTATGAGTCAAAACCCTAGCTGGATGGTACCTTAAGTCATAGCTGGTGCTGGATGGTTATTCCCATATGATAATAATAGGCTTTGACCCATCCCTGACTGGATCCCAAAGTCATGACCAGTATTGAAACACGACGCGGTTTTGGGATGGGGGTGACCACAAAAAATAGGAAACCACCATGACTCCATTTCTTGATTTTCTTTCCACTCAACTTGGATTTGCGCTACAGGAATCTCCCAAGAAAACGACAACATTCCTTTAATCGATTTATGAAGTAGTGGATTTCCAGTTGGGTTTCCGCAGTCGTCAAACCAACTCAGCAAATCAACATGATAGACATGATTTTGTGGATTACAACCCCATAACTTGGGATATTAACCTACCTGGGCTACCGTTTGACCCTCAAACTCTCCCGCGTAAAATAGTAGAAGTCTGTAAAAATATACTAGACTTTAAGGCCTAAAACACAACTTGCCAAACCCAACGGAGGGTCAAACGGTTCCCCTTTCGGCCGTTTGAAGCCTCAGGTGCTGTCTGCGGTTCCTTGTCCTCGACTCCTTCCACGGGAGGCCTGGAAGTGGAAGCAGAGGTGAGCTGGGTGAGCTTCGTGGAGAGAAGGGAGTAAACAAATATGATGGATATGTCTCTACATATATATATATATATATATTATATTATAATATAATCATATATTTATATAATATGATTTTACATATTATGTATATATTATGTATATATATATATATTATGTGTATATTATATATATTATGTATATATTATGTATATATTAAATATATTTTGTAGGTAGATACATGATAATATATTTCACTGACGTGAAATAAGGCAACAAATCCTACATCCACTGAAATGGAAAAATGTTCATCAAAATGAATGACTTAGGGGTACCCCCGGTACCCCTATTTTAGGAAACCTATATATATATTATATATATAGTGGGTATAATATAATGTGTGTATATATATATATAGTGGGAATAATTTTGGGAGTGGGATATACATTGGCTTAACCAAGAAATTTTGAATGTGTTTGCGTATATAGTGGGATATCATGGGAATCTAATAGTTGGATACTTTAATGTATATGATAAATAGGGGTGACATATGATTTTAAGCAGCCAATTTCTTTCTTTTTTTGGGAAATTCAGCCAGCAACATATGGTTTCACCTCCATTCTGGTTCCATGTTGTATCCCTTAAGTCATGGGGGATCCCCGACCATGGACCATGGGTTTCAAGACTAAAGTGGTATAATATATATATATTTATACAGATATACAGATATACAGATATACATATATATACATATATATATTATATTATATATATATTTTATACATTATATATTATATATATAGGTAATGATACACGCAATGACTTGGATGATTTGGGGATACCCCCCATGACTTAGGAAACCTAAAGTGCCGCCTGGCTGTCTTCAGTGAACCAGCCTGGCCTTGCCTCCAACCTGCTAACCATGAGAATCCCTCTTCGGCAGCATCTCTGTTAGTGAATCACCACATATAAATTGCAATATTTAGTATAAACATATATTAAATCACTCCATTTGTTTGTCATGTTTAATATGAATGAGTCTGTATCCAAAATCACCAATGTATCCAATGTATACATTTAGTAAGTAAGATAAATGTATTTCATCACCAGACCATTTAACTTTGCCATCTTTAGCATCAAACGCTGACATCAAAACACCATGCTTCATCAACGAATTTCCGTTCGCCAGGTCTCTGAGTTCGCCGCGTCTCCGTGGTGTTGGGCAGGTCCACCTAAATGAAGTCGTGTTGATTTTTGCTGTGCCATCAATCATTGGATGACCCTCTGGTAATTTAACATAGCTATTGAAAATGACCATCTATAGTGGATTTTCCCATTAAAAATGGTGATTTTCCATAGTTACGTTAGTTTACCAGAGGGTAGTTTTTGTGGGATTTTTGACAGGAAAGCTCTATATGTGATGATCATCACCATGCTTTCCAGTAGATTATCCTTTCAACTAATCCGGAGCACGAAAGATTAGTTCTTTATGCTTATATCTAGGATAGACTGGATTTATAAACCACCAACCTACTGGTTTTTAATATCTAAGTATCCATATGGTATATTAAATTGATTCAATTCCCATTAACCAACATTCGATAAGGCTTATTCATGTCCTATCCGGTCATATTTTTTCTCCTGGGATGTAACTTACCCTGTAATCAAACATGGCTAGCTGGAAAATCGTCTGGGGAATGGTCTATGGCGCCATAGTTTTTGTTGGGTACACGAATAGTGATCCATGATGATCCATTGAACCCAAGAATGGTGATGAAAAACAGAGGAAAACTGGATGAAACCAGTTAGCACATCGAGATAGGAATGGGAACAAAATCAACTACCAATGCAACCTGGAAGATGATCTAGGTTTAATGAAGTAAGAAGCTGGGTAAGGCATTGATACCCAAAAAAAAACGCCTCATCTTTGGCAGGGAATAGGTTTTTTGCGTTTATGACGAAATATATCATCGACCTGACCTGACCCTTCAAAGTTTACCAATGACAATGTCAACGGAACACATGGTCATGTCTAGCCTTCAATCATGTCATGTCTGTGGAGTTAATATCACAATGAATAGATGGTTCGTAGATACCCTCTGGTAAACTAACATAACTATGGAAAATCATAATTCTCAATGGGTAAAAATCAACTATTTCTATGGCTATGTTTGTTTACCAGAGGGTATGGAGCTTTCCTCAGGGTACCTCGAATCATCCATGTGAAAATAGATTGTCCATTGTAAACCAACAATTTTGGGGATCCCCATATGGAAACCCCTATATGGGTATGGGTCAAAATTAGGTACCCCAATAATTGAATGGTTAATACTAAACTATACTAACATCTGTGGTCCCCTAGGTCTTCCATTTTGACCCACATCCATATAACATAACACATGTGCTTTGGTGGTCGATAGAAACAGGGGATCCGAGTCGATATCTGAAACAATGGGGGGCGTAGGTCAAAAATTTGGACTGTTCAATTCTTGTCTTGTTCCCCCATTTTAAGGTACCCAAATTCGACTCACCAGATGGATAAATGATCAACACGTGGACATTTGAGATTTGAATCTGATATCCAAGTAATCCAAGTATATCTCGATCTCAAAATATATGTGCCATGGTCAAAACATGGTGCATTGGGTATGGTCGTTCATGCATGTTCATGCATGTTCATGCATGTTCATGCATGTTCATGCCATAATTAATGGGAATCCTTACCCATCCTTTTCAATATATTCGGGATTGCTGACCAATCCCCAAATTAATGGGTTGATCTAATCCAACTCTTTATTTCCATGGCAAACATACTTGGAGAGATCTGGGGAGCTCTTGGCCCCTCCTTCCAATGTTCCCTCAGCCACACCGCAACAAGGAACTGTGATCAAGATGACTTTCTCTGCAGGAACAGCTTCGAGCACAACTTGAAGAACCTGTCCCGGTGCTGCGAAGGGGGAAACTGCAACATGCATGGCCAATCCTGGACACTGTGCAAGGTGGTGCCCGCAAGATATCTAAGTTGGTTTATAACTCCAATAACTGTGGTTTATAGGTGATAGTCAATGAGCTTATACTTACAACATCTTACAACCAATTTATAACTGGGGGGGCACCACCTTGTGCCAAAAAAAATGTAGCTGCTTAGATGAAAGTATTCAACTACCCATCCAAGGCAAACCCAAAGGTAGCGGGATCACTTGCGACCCTATTCACGTGGGGATTTCATGTGTGCATTCCTCTGGCGTAGCATCCAATCTCTGCGTAACTTGAACGTTATTGGCCCACCCCACCCCACATGCATTGGGTATGCTTTAATCAGGGATGGCACCAAATACATTTGCAAAAACTGGCCAACGTGGGTGGTCCGCGAACGCCCGTGCCACCAAAAACAACGCCAAAAAAAACGGTTCTGACCAATCAAGGCAGCTCGTTCAGAGAAAGTGATGCCATAATTTTGTCAGAGAAGGTGCTGTTACCAATACCACATAAAATCGGACAACTAAATGATATAATTTTGGCGGGAAGGAGCCAGAAAGGTTATATTGGCAAAACCTAACTTGTTGGAATCAAACGGTGGTTGAGGTACCAGAAAAATACGAGTATATAAATAAATTCAGGGTCATTCGCCAGAATTTAGTTGTTGCAATGTCCTATCCCAATATTGTACCAAACACATGTAATTTCTGAATATTTCTCATAGCAAACCCAGCGACGCCAAGCTCATTTTTTGGAGGTAAATCATGGCAAATCATGGTAAATCCATATTAATGAGAGATATTTCCATATAATCCATGGTAAATCATGGTAAATCCATTCAATCATGGTAATTAATCCATGGTAAATCATGGTAAATCCATATAGTGAGTTCTTCATGGAAATCTTGTGGATGCCACATCGCACCTCCCAAGGCCTAAAAAATGTTTCGGGGTTACCCTACCTATCAATCCGCCTCCTGCGGTGACAGCTGTGAGCTGAAAGCGCCGTCCAAAATGAACCTGGGCAACAAAAAAGTCGGTGCGAAAATGGGATACGAAAATGGGATATGGAGGGTTCTATAAATGGAGCTTCCTCAAAATGGATGGTCGAAAAAATGGAAAGTAGAAAAAATGGATGATGAACAGGGGTACCCCCATGACTATGGAAACCTCTATATTGATGGGAGATGTCATGGGATTAAATGTATACCCTCTGGTAAACTAACATAACTATGGAAAATCACCATGTTTAATGGGTATATCAACTATAAATGGCCATGTTCAATAGCTATGTTAGAGAGGGTAAATGGGATTTCATCAAAATTGCGTCTCCGCTAAAAATACCAAGGCTGTTGGCATTCTTGGAAACACAGCTGGCTAAAAAAATGTCTGTCTGGAAAGAACCCACTGACCTGCCCAATTCACCCCCAAATCCAATGGATTATCAAAACTGCCAGCTTAATGCTGTGAAATGGTATAATTACATATACCCTCTGGTAAATTAACATAGACCCTGGCAGATAGGGGTTGGAAGACTAGTTTCCATTAAAAATTTGTGATTTTCAGGGTCTATGTTTATTTACCAGAGGGTACATACCCCATCTTCTAGCTATGTTTGATTGTTAAAAATGCTAGTAGCCAGGTTTACAACACGATGGGGATGATTCAGGTGCATTTTTAGAGTGGCTTACTCTCCGGTAATCAAACTTGCGTGCTGGAAAATCCACCATTTATTTCATGGATTTTCCAACTTCCGATGCTTGATGACACTGGAGGATATATCCCAGAAAAATCCAACTAAATCCCATACCCTCTGGTAATTTAACGTAGCTATTGAAAATGGCCCATAGAAATAGTTGATTTACCGAACTTAAAAATGGTGGATCTTTCCATAGTTATGTAAACGTTTACCAGAGGGCAATCATCCCATAAATTCCAATATTATCCCATGAAATCCCATGAAATCCCGCAGACCCCATTCACATCCCACTGAAACTCACCATTAAATGATATAAATCTCCCATTTACTTCGAATAACCCATGAATTTCCCATAATGATAAAAATAATTTGCATTTCTTCACATGAACCATTTTTGACAATTATGAACTATGAACCACTACTTAAGCTTTAAGTAGTAAGAATGGCCCATTAATATCCCATCATGGATCAATAATAATCAGATATTATCCCATGAAAAGTAATATTCTGATCACATTATCCCACTAAATCCCATTAATCTGGGTAAATTATAATATTGCACTCACCTGAATCTTGCGGCCACCAACTTCTCTGCTGTCCTCCAGGCCACTTGCAAAATACACCTGTGTTAAGTGACCTGATTTTCAGGGCCATTTGGCTATGATTCCCTATAAAAACCATGATTTTCAGTGAGGGAGAACAGTGAGGTCGTTATAATTATCATAATTCGCCCAGTTTTTCATATCCCATCATGGATAAAGATCGGCGTTTCGACTCCCATGATTTTTCAAGACATCTGCAGCGAGACCCAGTGTTGCAATCAGGAAGTTCGACACGTCGCTTGAAGACATGGGCTGCCTGGCAGCCGCAGTGCGATCCCTCAATGGGATTTGAGATATCAATGGGATGATTCTGGGATTTTCATGGGATTATTTCTTGGGAAATCATGGTATGGGATGAGATCTTATTGATATTACTGTAACGGGGTTATAATGGGATTATATATATATATAAAGGGATGATGGGATGATAATGGGATGATCATGGGATATGTCGGATATGAGATGATTATGGAATACAGCAACCCCAAACCATAGATGCCGGAAAGTCAACAAAAACAAAACTGGAAAGAGGCAACTATCGTCGAACTACCATCCTGCTTTCACACTGTTCGGCATCTTCTGGGGTGTTGATACGTATGTGATCTATTTATTTATTTATATATATAT
>Ga0126342_10003790_pt1 | contig 25340 bp, 23 predicted proteins | sample Cyp1metagenome_FD_92528 | JGI IMG/M metagenome (GOLD analysis project Ga0126342, IMG submission 92528) | Coral microbial communities from Lord Howe Island, Old Settlement Bay, Australia - Cyphastrea 1 metagenome | ecosystem: Host-associated > Invertebrates > Cnidaria > Coral ... | reverse complement strand
AAGAGAGAAAGAGAGAAAGAAAGAAAGAAAGAAAGAAAGAAAGAAAGAAAGAAAGAAAGAAAGAAAGAAAGAAAGAAAGAACGAAAGAAAGAACGAAAGAAAGAAAGAAAGAAAGAACGAACGAAAGAAAGAAAGAAAGAAAGAAAGAAAGAAAGAAAGAAAGAAATATAGATAGATAGATAGATAGATAGGATGGATGGATGGATGGATGGATAGATAGATAGATAGATAGATAGGTAGATAGGTAGATAGGTAGATAGGTAGATAGGTAATTAGATGAAAGAGAGAAAGAGAGAGATACATAGCTAGATAGATAGATAGATAGATACATAGATACATAGAAGATAGATAGGTAGGTAGATAGTCAGAGAAAGAGAGAGACAGAGAGGAGACCACAAGCACCTTTCAGTCCATCAGTGGATTCGCTTTGCCATCCCTGATTCACAACAATCAACCTCTCCTATAGGTTTCCTATTTTTGAAACTTCCGCCACCGCCTTGTGCGGTACTACTGGTATATAAATCTCTCTTCAATTTTACTGTATTGTATACATACACGTAATATTCGTGCACATGTATACTTGTGGGGTTGGAAATGGACATTGATGGAACATGGGAGTTCTTTGTGGCTATGATGCTAAAGTAAAGTCTAAATGGGGGTTGCGAATGGTTGCCAACGCTTCCAAATGTGGCTGAGATAGTGGAAATTGGAGGTTGCACCACTTGCAAGAAAAGGGGATTTCAACTATTGCGACTGGTGGGCATGGAGATGTATGGAATCCCGAAAATTATACTGGGATGATCTGGGATGTAACCTCTCAGAAAATCTATCAAGGTTTAATCAATTCCTGAATGGGATAGGCCTATCTAGCCTGACGGTCCAATTTCTGAGTCGTGGTCTAGGGGAAAATCTACAAGAAGCACCTGGAAAAAAAGAGCTAAAAGCATGGTTTCCTGTAGAATTTCCCTGATATCAACCCTGTAAAGGTTAGTGCTGCAGGACCTACGAGGCGATTTCATCCCAACCCCCTGGCCTTCCTCAATCAAACGATTGCTACGGTATACGTGCACCGCAAATAAAAAGGCACCTGCCAAGTGGAAGATGAGCGGACCCCACAATTTCCAACGAGGGATCCTTGAAATTTGCACATATCAATCCCTTTTGGATTGCAAGTTGGGTCCTACGACCATCACACAGCTGTTTCGATATCCTGAACCGCGACTGAGTAGGACTTAGTAGGACTTTCGATATCCGGAACAGCTGGCCATGACTTGCCCAATAATCACCCATTGAACCCCCCAGTTAAAAACAAAGTAGAAATGATAATCCCTATCAACCCATGATAATCATTGATAATCCCTACTTAAAACTGGTTTAACAATTTAAACAACATTCGAAACACATTTGATCCTCATGGTGAAGTTGCCCGCCTGTGATGGCAAGGGCCTCTCCGGGAACTCCTTTCAAGATGGCCTCCAGGGCCAGGAGGCCAGGGACTGGGAATGTGTTGCAAGATTGAAGAAACATGGGGCGGACAACCAATATATGATCTGTATGATATATATATATATATATGTATTATGATATATTATGTCAACTGTACTGTACCTTTTAAATTATTTGACAAAAAAATCTAGCAAGATGCGTGCAAGTCGAAGCAGTGAAAGTTGAAGATTAGTTGGAGAATCTGCCGCCCCCCCCTTATGCGGGGACCATTGATATGTATCCATGTGTCCTTGGTTTCTCAAACCCTCAAATGTCTGGAAACCGATGATTATCAAGCACCCTCCAAGGATGGCTGTCATGGAGTTTTTGCCCTGCAACCCAAGCCCAGCATCTTCAAACTAAACACTCATAGAATCTTGTCATGGGATAGGTCAAATACATTTAAATACAGGTGTCTCTGATAATAGGATATGCCATGCTCAAATCCCAAGGTTTATCACCATTTTCCGCATCTTGCAGCTGTTTTTTTGGGGATCCCATGGTCTCCTCATGGGGCAAGGGCCCTCCTTGCGGCGCAATCATCTTCAGGATGTTCCAAAACCTGCCATTGGGAAGGGCCCAAGGGAACTGCATCCTGAATAGAACATGGACCAACACGCATTAGGGGGGTGGAAGTATCTTTTAACATGGGGATGATCCGTCCTCAATGGAATTGTCCCAATCAGTAGATGATCCCATCACTCGTTCATGTTAACCGCCACCATTGTATGGCACCAAATAATTCAAATACAGTATGTCTATTGCAATCCCCCACGCAATGGTTTAAATTGTGGGCGTTCAATATTGGGGGGGAGTATGGGTGCAAATTGGGGTATCAATGGAACATGCGAGTTGCGGTTTGAGTATTTAATCATTCAATTTGGGTATATAGTTGATTATTTTGACCCATGCTCATACAGCCATGCCATGCAATATCCATACCAGCAATGTTTCTCCAGAAACGGACCAATTTCATGTTTGGAATGATGTTAAACCTTTTTAGCTTCATTCTTGCTTGGACTAGGTAAAGTTTGACATACTGTATGGGTTTCGAACTTTAGTCAATTAGCCATCGTGGGAATCCACTGTAAGCTGTGATGGATTTGAGTAGCTCGAAAATACCTGACTAGGATGCTTTGATATTCAATGCCTATCAATGCCTATTGTTTTTACCCCACACAGCTGTGCAGATTCACACACTTACACACACTCGTCGGGATTCGGATGCTGGCTCTCACTGTCATTCCCAATATCTATGAATATCTATGACACAATCAACTTAGGGATACTTATGGGAAATTATAGTGAAAACCAGGGTTCCCTTCTCCCTTTCAACTTTTCAGCCCTTTGATAAAGAACCAACCGGCCCAGTTTGCCCACCTTTCGAAGAGGCTTTCCTGTAACTTTGGAACCGGACCGAGCACTGAAAAGCAAGCACAGGCTGACAGGTGTGAGTTGGTAAACATGATATGAAACCATGGTAAATTTTCATAGAACAATGGCTGGGTTGGGGGAAATTTCAGGAAACCAATCGGTTTGGATGAACCACAATCAGAGGTAGGCTTTGCCGTTTTCCTCCAGAGTTTTCCTTCGAATGCTGGGAAAATACTGATTGGTGGTTCCCATCCCCCAAAACAACAAAACAGGGCTGATTATGTCAACTAGTGATGGAAACCAATCGGTGAACCTATCACCTGCGCCAAAAACATCAACGGCGTCATAGATGACTTCTTCAAATTACATGAAATATATACTATTCATATGACTCAAAAAAAGGTACAAGTAGCAAAAGGGTGCTAAATCTGTTTCTTCCCGTTTCATTTTTTTGAGCCGTTATTCAAATTTTCGGAGTCAACCATTTTGACACATAGCCAATTTTGGATCGCTTCGACTAATTAAACCAAACTCGTTCAAATTTGTTGTTGCTTCAACACATGTTTTTTGGGCTCATCTTGGCGTTCTCGTGGGTCAACGGTCAAAACTTATAATTTCATATAATTTCTGTTTGGCCTAATTCCCTTTGATATCTAGCTGTTGTATGTTGTATTCCCACCAATATCAACGTTATTGATCCTGACCTTGTGTAGTTGAGCAACATACAAATTTATGTTGTTTTTTTCATATCTATTCCATGTTGGATGCCTACCATCTTTTTCTTGGATACAGAAATCCCCAAAAAAACAATCAGAAAAGAGTCAATTGACCATTTGTTTCTAGAAATTCGTTGTTTTCCTGATTTTCCATTGATTTTCCTAAAAACCATCCTGAAAACTGATGGTGACCCATCCGCATCGCCACGTCCTCGGCTAAACTCGGTGCTGAGACGAAGAGGGCAATACCTGGACCAACGGGGTTAGGCTAGCACCAGTAGTAATGAAAGAATATCACTGGGATAGATAGATAGATATATATATATATATATATAAATAAATAGATTGTAAATAATTATTAGCAATTAAAAAAATGAAAAATAATTAAAAAAAACTAAAACTAACTATAAATAATTAAAACACCTAAAGCTAACTATAAATAATTAAATAAAAGTCCAAAAATTCAATACAATCAATTATGTATATGTATAAAACTTATATAAATATTATATATACATGTACCAATGTATCTGTATGTATATATATATATCACATCCCATTCCTGCATTTCTGAAATTTGCCATTTGGGGGCAATAAAAATAACACTCTAAATGGATGTTACGACTACCGCATGATGACCCAAAACAACAGACAAAATAAACAGCAGCAGCAGCAACAACGACAACAACAACGACAACAACAACACCAACAACAACAACCACCACAACAACAACAACCACAACAACCAACAACCAACCACCAACCACCAACCACCACCGCCACCGCCACCAACAACCAACAGCCAACAACCAACAACCAATAACAACACCAACAACCAACAACCAACAACCAACAACCAACAACAACCAACAACCAACAACAACAACAATAACCGATAACCAACCACCACCACCACCACCAACAACAACAACAACAACAAAAACCAAAAACCAACAACCACAAGCAACAACTATTAAACACAAACAACAAACAACAACCAATAATAAACAACAACAACAACAACAACAACAACAGGATCATGTAAGCAAAGAACAGTTGTGGCCGAATCCCCTTTCTAAAAACACGTATTTTGAGAGAACAAACTTCCCACCTGCAAAGGTTCCAGCAGAGCAGAGGGCCACGAATGGAGAGAACTGTTTGCCATCCACCACCAATTCCAAGATCTGGCAGCGGTGATTCCCAAACGGGGAATGCAAGCAAAAGACGTTGGTAATTACAACTACTAGCGAACCATATGGGGTTGTATAGAGCCAACACAAACCAACATTGGGCCACAATGAGCAAAAATTAGGATGTATGATGGATATAGCGCACCGACATTTGCATAGAAACACCTCCTGAACGCATCTGCTCTGGTGATGATTCAAGTGGTGAAGAATAGTTTTAGGTAATTTTTCGATATTTTTTCCTGGTACCATTTGCATTGTATTTGCAACAATTCGGAAGTAGAACCTGTCATTTTGCACGGTATTTGCATATGTTTGCTACGTTTTGGCACGTTTACTTTCCACATTGCACGCTATGTGCTGCAAGGTGTTTGCTATATTTGTAGCACTTCAACCTCTAGTTTAGCATGGTATTTGCTACATATTGGTACTTCAAATGTAAAGTGGGTTTCTTTAGGGTTTCATTTACGATTTCTTTAGGGTTTCATTTAGGGTTTCTTATTAGGATCTCTTTAGGATGTATTTGGGTTTCATCTGGGGTTTCTCTAGGGTTTCATTTAGCATACAAACAGGAGAGAAAAACACAGAGACAGTAAAGGAAGGAAACGGAGAAGCAGTAAAAAAAAGCGGAAAAGCAGAAAAGAGAGAAGCAAGAAAAGCAGAGAAGCAAAGAAGCACAAAAGCAGAGAGAGAAGCAGGAAAAACAAAAACAAAAAAGAAAAGCAAGGAACACAAAAAAATGGAGAAACAGAAAAGCAAAAAAATGGAAAACAAAAACATAAAATCAGAAAACAGAGAAGCAGGAAACGCAAAAACGCAGAAACAGAAAGCAAAGAAGTAGAAAAACAGAGAAGCAGGAACAGCAAGCAGGAATCCAAAAAGAAAAATAAACATTCTTGAACAAAAATAATCTAAAATAAATACCAACCCTTTGTCAAATCCCCAACTGAACTTAATTCAGACATTTGCACCAAACCATCTGCGGAAAGAAATGATCACACACATCCTGTCTGAATTAAAGTACTTCACCCGTCTGATAACGATATCTTTTGGCACTAATTTCATATATACACAGAAAGAGATAGTACTGATTACATAATATTCCATCTATGTATCAAAAAAACATAGTATAGATCATCATGAATACACTACACGACATACTCATCATCATCATCACCATCATCACCATCATCATCATCATCAGCATCCCATCTCTATATTGCTAGGGTATCCAATATTCATCAATCATACACATTTAAACATTTCAATGGACACATTCCACGCGTGACTCATCCAAACATCAGCATAGCATCCCATCATTTAAAATAGCTACATATATATATATACATTTCAACTATGGCCTTTGGCTGACCATGGCTTCCCATCTTGCGAGTTCGGCCTGCACAAAGGGCCCCGTCAAGGCCGACGCCACCGCGCAGGTGGAGGCGGATGTCTTCTCTAGGCCCTGGCGCCGTGAAAATCTGATGGAAACACGACTGGCTTGCCATTGCCAGATGTGTATATGATCATGATGCATATACCGTCTACATAAATAAAAGCGTATATATGTTACATAGTCTGTGTGTATGAATGTATGTATATTTGTAATATATATATATATAATTGTAAAAAACATATAAATACCATATACCGTGTATTATAATATATATTATTAACATGTGATGGTATATATGTATATATATAATATGTGGATACATATTTATCACACCTACTTCCGCTTGATTTCTGACCAGCTATCAACCGCTCTTCAGATCTTCAGGAGTAATCTCACTAGGTCGTCACGATTCTGAGAAGAATCGTGATCTTCTTCGTGAATTGCAAGCAGTTGAAACCTTCATCTTTCAGGATTCATCCCAGGCGGAGCCAGGGAAATCAACGATGCACCCAGCCAGGTTTCTCGTCACAGCCAACAGGTCAGGAGTTCCAGGATTTGAAGCGCATAGCCTGGCCACGGGCCCTTCAGATCTCCCCGGAAAATGTGAAAACCCCATGATCAAAACATGCAAAACACCATGGTAAAAACCGTCAAGAAAACACATACACACATAATAAATAAGTGAACATGAGTCAATGAGCATCTCAACCAATCCCATCCCAGAAAATACTGGTTGGATTGTAAATAATCCTATGATGGGTTTATTCATAACCCCCACTAAACGTGCAACCAGGTAATATAGCCCCCAAAAATGTAACACATAGCACTCTACAATAATGAAGCAGTATAACCACCCATGCTATTGCCACAGGTGACAAGGCCTGCGAACAGCCAAATGGCCAGCTCAGTCGAAGGCACCAAGAGTGCTCCCACCTTGCAAGGACCGGGAAATCCTCGTCTTCCCGTTCGAATTCCCCATCGTTGCTGGTGAAGTCCTATAAGACATATCCAATCTTCAATACCCTGCAAAAAAATACTTTACTTCGAGTCATCCCCACCCTGACATATTATGCTGACATTCTTTGTGGCATTATATCTGGCATAGACTTTGTCTCAGAACGCAAGTATATTGAATATACCTAGATTCTCATCTCCGTTTTTTTACCGGCCTCAGAAGCCGGTATATTGAAGATAGCTGAATTCTCATCACCGTTTTTATGGCTTCTCAATGCTCTCAAAAGGCAGGTACATTGAATATATGAATATAGCTGGGTTCTCATCATCGTTTTTATGGCATCCTATCTGGCATTCTGCCTGGCATTTATTCTGACATTCTACCTGACATTCTTTCTGACATATTTCGACATTCTATCTGACATATATTCCAACATTCAAACTGGCATTCTGACATTCTTTCTGCCATTCTTTCTGGCATATATTCTGGCATTCTATCTGGCAATCTACCTGGCATCTATTCTGACATTCTATCTGGCACATGTTCTGACATTCTATCTGATCTGACATATATTGTGACATTCCTTCTGACATTCTTTCTGGCCTTCTGTCTGACATGTGTTCAGGTCCAAGCGTGCTGAGCTTGCGATGCGGTTCGGGTCCAGGTTCGGCCCACTGCATCCAGAGCTGGCAAAGGAGGAGGGATGAAGGAGTTGCACCTTTGTTTAAATCTAGATACCCTGACCTGGCAGGTGGGGAAAAAAACACGAAATTACCAACAGAAATAGGTACTTTTTTGACGGATGCACTAGCCACTTCCATCCTTGAGAGTATGCCTAAGTTCAGCATGCATAGGAAGAATGCTGTGGATGGAAACAACATCATTGGCTTATGGATTGCTTGCATTTACAGTAGATTGGCATGGGTCAACCATTGAGACCGAGGGATGTGGAGAGTTTGATCGTTTCAAGAATTTGTTGACATGCATTTACTATCGAAACTTCGGCATACCCCAATTTTGACTTACATACATATAAGATGTGGTACGAGATGATCGAATGCGCATCATGTGTATATTTGTTGATATCATTAATGAAATCATTGAAACACCTTTTAGTTAGTCTTCCCATCAAATTACGTAAACTCCAAAAAAAGCTACCATAAATAACATTTCATGGGTCGGGGATGGTCTGGGTAAATTGTAATTATTCACTACCGATCATTCCAGTGAGGTCGCAGTGAGCTTTGGGCTCAATTTACCCAGATGGGTGTATCCAACCCCTTGTAGATGAAGTATGATTAAGTGGGAGTCTGACGGGTTCCCATTTTATAGATACTACTACTATTCTTTCTACTACAGTGATGACCAGTTTCTGGGGTCCCCGCCTTTGTCCCACCTTGGTGCCCGCTGGGTCTCCGACTTTGCGCCAGTTGGTCGCCAGGAAAGGCAAAGAGACCACCTTCAAAATGATACCCCATGACTGCCTGTGGAACCTAAAATGGTGTTTTCTTAAGTCTTAACATGAAAAAAAAACAAAACCATGGGTTTCAATACTAAAATGGCCTAATTTTGAGTGATTCGGGCATACCTCCATTTTAGGACCTCCAGGACCTCCACCAAATCGCACAGGGAAATTCCCCAAGAACAGAGGTTTTAATATGTTTTCATGAGAAAACCCATGCCATTGCCATCATAGTGGATTTTCCATGTTGGGCCATGTTCGTTTAAAATTTGGGGAAGGATCCCATCCCCCGTTCATAGATCTAACGCCCAATTTTATGGTCCCAAATATGTGACTCCATCCTCAATGAAAGCATGGCATTTGGTGGATGATATAATTAATGGAACCTGCTTTATACAATGGGCCTTCATGCGTAATTGTGGTTCTTGGACAGTAGATCTTTTGTATCTGGAATTGATCTGGCAGCCCTGAGTCATGTGATCTAGTGTGAGACCCCAGATTGGCTGGTTCGCTTGGCCGCTTGTATGATTGGCGCATTCAAAATTTTGCATCATCCACACAATACTGGAATCTATGGGCCCCATGGGCTCAAAAAATCGGGCATAAAAGTGGGTCCCGAACTAGTATTGAATAATTTAAGGGTAAGTGCCAGTATTGTGTGGATGATGTGAACTATTATTAACCTCCAGGAGCCACAAAAAATCACAGGGCCAACCTTACATATTGGAAATATCCCCATGTCATGAATATACGTGACCTTTAATACTCGATTCATTTTTAAAATGCTATTCATGGCAAAGTTTGACCAGGCTCCAAACACCGCTACCAGGGGTGGCAAATGGGCTACAGTCTGTACAGAGTAAATTTCAATATCATGAAATCTCACGGTCAAATAGAAAGTCATTCACCATCCTTTACCCCCCGTTGTGGCTTTCCCGGCTTTCCCGGCTTTCCCCATCGCACCGTGGAAGATACGAAGCGCAGCGCCAGGAGTTCGGGTCCCGTGAGCTGCAGTGGTGCTTCCATCTCGACCCTAAAACTGCCAAAGTGCTCGGAGTTCTGGGATGATTTTGGTGAAAGTCGAAGTGAAAGTGGCAAAGATATCGTTAAAAACAGGCTTAATATATGTTAATATATGATAATATATGGTGAAAATTGATAATGAAATGATACTGATGTTGATCAAACCAGTGAACCTGATAATATGCTGGACTTGATCTATTAAATGATGTTGATCAAAGCAATAACACGTAATATATTGTTGAATACTGACAAGTCTTAGTTATCTTGATGATGTTGATAAAACGATGACAAAACCATAAACTACATTGGTTGATATAACATTAAAAACTATTCTAAGTTGATAATATGTTGATGTTTTTTTGGAGTAGACAATGTTGTTGGAGGTTTGGATGATGACCACTTCAGACCAGCAAGAACGGGCTTATTGGACCGACAATATTGGATTCACAGCATAGCGAAAGCTTCAAGACATGCCGTATCATACTGTACATTGTATATGTGCATACATTTAACGATATTGATGCATCTTAATGCATATGTTGTGCAACTTCGAACTCTGACTGACTCGACACCTTGGGCAATCGAGGAATTCCAGCGGCAAAACACCGGGTTTTGGTAGCCATGGCAAAACAGCAGTTCATCTCATGCAGCCAAGCAGCGTTTTCAGAAGTGGTACATTGCCACCTCAAAAAATTGGAGGATCCGACAGATCCCATCACTAACATGCTAACTGGTTTGCTATAACATGATCACAATGAAGTGCCCAAAAATCACCACATGAATATTTGTGACAAAGCAAAAAAGACTACAAGAGCCGCTCGTCAACCCCACATATGGAGAATTCCTAAAATGGAGGTACCCGAAAATCATCCATTTCTGTTTGGGAGTGTCCATTATAAACCATCCAATCTGTGGTATCTGGATGTATCTGGGGTACATCTCCAAGGTTGCAGCCGTAAAGGATTGCCAGAACAACGAGGATCAAAGGAGCTGTGGTCTGGCCGGACCGTTCCGTGTACCAGGGGTTACCAGGGGCTACCAGGGGTTACAAAATCCCATGATGTGGGTCCTGACTTCGGTGTCCTCACCTTTGGGGCTGTTCTGGAAACTGCTAGCGATCACATGATTGTTAAAATTAGATGCTTACTACTCGACCATCACCACATCACCATGATTCTCGGTGAACACTTGTACCTCCAGAATCTAGACGGCTTCATGTTAGAAAGAATGGCCAGTCAATCGTCAGTCAGGTCTGATTGAACATTTTGGAGAACTTAACACCTCCCCTCACATTTCAAGTGCGGATTTAAAGGACATTTTGCAGGAAACCATTTTTTACTTTAAATGTTTCTTACATGAAAAATATATGTTCATTGGTTTTCCTGAACTTTAATTACTTTTCCCTTCAACCACCGCCGCTGAAACGCGCAAGCTGTTTTGCTGGCTCAGCCACTTTTGCTTTGCGGCCTTGGAAGCAGCTGCCCAGGCTTGCAGTGACCGGTTGCTGACGTTTTTGAGGGGTGCAGTGTAGTAATTTATAACACCATAAGTTGGGATAAAACACAATATAACTCCCATGGCCCATAACTATGCTGATATGACATGGTCACTGGTTGGTTGAACTGCACCCCCAACAATCGGCCCAGATTGTTGGAGTGTTCCCTAACCTGCCATGTTTGATGGAAAGAATATTAGAGATTCGTCACTATCCGGGATAACGACCTGGCAGGAGATATTCAACTTTGCTCCCACCTAGGTCCCACCTCCAATATCAAAATTTGCTGAGCTGAGTAGCCTCTTGCGCAAAGCATCCTGCAGGGTTCAAAAAGAAGGCTTGAACGGAACTTCAGCAGTTTGATCAACAACGGGAGATCAATGGGATCTTGCCATGGAAAACAAAGTACAGCAAAGTACAGTAAACAAAAAACAAGACACTGAGAAAAAAATCAGAATCTGGGTCCATGTACACATTATTGGCAAGACACTGTATCAGGGTACAATATGGACAGGGTGAACCAAAATCAGGTTGATGCATCTGATCTCTGGGTCCATGACTTTGACACATCGACCTGCTGTTTGGGACGAGATTCAAGACAGGCATACCGCCCTTGGCGACTTGTCATTAACATCAGTAGGCCCAGCAGCCAAGAGATTTTACAGTTGCCATGGCTTCCCCATCATGGATGGTTCGATATTGCGTGCCCCTTTCAACATGGATCTTCTATCATAGCAAATATGTGATCCTCCACTTGTGATTCATCCCCCCTGCGCCTCAAACATGTGTCGGAAAGCCAGATCAATGCGCATCAAGTTCTGCTCGAACCAGGTCTCATCGTACTCGCCTGGTGCAGCGGAGTCCAGGTCAAGGGGTAGATTCTCTGCTGATGTGTGCTCTGGGATCCTCATGACGCAGGGCTCACGCACTGTTGATTTGTAAAAACAGCCAGTACACATCTAGATTCCGAGACCCACTTTATCACCAATTACATACCTCTAACCTATCTATCCATCCATCCATATACATGAAACTATAAACATAGCTGGAAGGTCCTTCGGATACCCCACAAACTACTTAGTTCCTTAGTCGAAAGTCAAACGTCTCTAGCATAAGCAACAATATATTGAACAGCAAGAACCACTAACTTACCATACACCTTGTAATCTCATGGTCAAATATATGGGCATGATCCGTCAAAACCCGCCAAATGGTAATCATTTAGAAATGATGCTAAGCCTATTTTCAGACCATTCCATATTGGTAGATTATGATAGGGGTGCAGTAATGCTACTGCAGCCACTTCTGTAGGGACTAGCTTTGGTACCCCAAATTCCAACGGTTTATCATCACTTCCCCGAGTAAAACTGCAATGATTGGGGGGCTACAGGCCCATACAGTTAATATTGTTGGTTATCATACCAGGAAAGCATAAATCCAGATTTCCAAAAGCGAGTCATAGATGTGTTAGTCATCATATTTTAATCACGTACTATTTTTGGCTTTCCTAAAATGATGGATCCCCACATCACCATAGGTTAAAATACTAAGTCATGGTCATCCATGACGACTGGATGAGAACTGTGGGTACCCCCATGACCTTGGAAACCTCCATAGAAATTATAGCTGTACATATTAGATTATCTTTCACTATCCCATACCATTATGTCGTATATCCATTACAATGTGGGATCATCCCCTTATAATAGATTGTAATCCTGAAATCCATTATTATCCCATTATATTCCCATTATATCCATGATTACTGCATGTCATACCACTATGATACTGGTTATGTAGAATGGGATAGTCATGGTCTACTATATTATGGTCTACTATTATGATGGGACTGACAATATCTAAAAATAGATATAATGGGATAACAAGCATACAAATTGTGGGTCTAATAATATGAAATGGGATAATCATGGGATTAGAATGGTATTTTAATGAATATCTACCCTCTGGTAATTTAACGTAGCTCTTGAAAATGGCACATTTATAGCAAAAAACAACCTATTAAACTTGGTATTTTTCACTTCGCTATGTTAGTTTACCAGAGGGTAATATGTTCTCCCATTCTTTTTGCGGAAAATCCCTGCGCAGTGCGAGTTGCTGTGAAAGTCCCTGAGCCACCGCAGGAAGAGCTGCTCCGATGGGACAGCTGTTGACTCCGAGCCCTCCTGGGGATAGCCAGAAGTTTATTTATATATATATATATATATATCTATGGATAGATATTTCTATACACATGTATACTATAGATACAAAATTAAAGAACTCCACATATCTATAGATGAATATATATATATATATGTATATATATATATATCTATATAGATACATGTATATCTGGAATTATATTTAGAAGAGTTGGTCTCCAACCATTCCAAGTGCCTCCCCAACGAGATGTGGAGGCAGACCAACGCCTCCAAACGGTCCAAGAAGTCCAAGACATGCTGACATACCTGGAGGTTCCAGGCTGCCGCTTCAAACAATAACCTTTTAAATGCCACCATATTGAACATGAATTAGAATGCATTATCGTGATGATGATGATGATGATGATGGTAATGATGATGATGATGATGATGATGATGGTAATGATGATGGTGATGATGATCATGATAACGACGACGACGATGATGGTCAATCACCAACAGGGTTTGAGTTTAAAGATGGGTTTATCAATTAGATCATCTGCCTCAGACTGGGGCACGCTCAGACTGTCGTCGCTGGTGATCGGAAATGGTAGATCTCCCGATTGAATGCGGTGTTTCCCTACAATAACCATAAATAGCGTTCCATACTGTAACCCCATTCATCAAGCCTATAATCATGGTACATGTGCAATTCCATTCAATACAATGCCATACATTACTGGTTGATGGTTTCAACTCATCTGACAAAATATAACTCAGTAGGTGAGCATCCACCAAATATGGGTTGAACGTAGACACATATCTAAAACCACCAGCCAATTATTCTATCCCTATCATGCTATCTAAACCAAAATACTACGTAGTTCTATTCTATATATATATATATATACACGTATATATATATACATATGTGTCCACAGTTGTTCCATCATGTTTCCATTTACTGTCCATAATTCTTCCATCCTATTTTCATGCTGAAATCTGCTATAAATGATCCAAAATCATCCTAAAATCATCCTAACATCATCTAAACATCAATCTAAATCCATCCAAATCCATCTAAGTCCACCTAATCCCATAGAGTCTTCATCCTTTCCCCACCCTTCCCGGTGCCCCTTAAGCGCTGCCGGCGCACCACGCGTTCGCTCTGCCGATCCGCCGCGCGCTGCAGCGCCTCCTCGCTCTGCTTCTCCAAGCGCTGCTGCCGCTGCTGACGCAGCTCTGCCTGGCGCGATGTAACCGGGAAAGATCGGGATTTTCGATTTATTTATATTTCAGTGTGTATATATATAATACACATATATATATATATATATAATATATATATATATTTAATATGTAATACATATAATATGTAATATATATATAAATAATATGTAATATATGATGTAATATAATCATATTATATATATATATATATGGCATATACATATACATATACATATACATATTATGTTTCATTTATGTCTATATATGGCAGAATGGAATTTCAAGAAAAATATCAGAACAGGTGATAAGTGGACAGTTTGAAAAACAACAACACTACTTGGATATTTAAACGGCAAGAATTAGGACTTCCAGCAAAGGAAGGATTTCAGGTGAATTTCAACAGCAAAGATGGGGATTTCGTCACGAACACTTGAGCATTTACCCGCTGGGCATCTAAGTGGTATGGACTATCCACCAAGTGTTCATCCATTGACATGACAGGTAAAAACTATCTGTAAATGATGCTTTTACATTGCCATGCTGGCTCATGGTGGGCAATTATTTTCGCAGTTGCCTTCAACGTGGTGAATTATCCCTGAGTATTGTTGGCATGTTCACCATTATATTTCTGTTTCTGGTTCAACTTGGATGACGACCAAGCGCCTGAGCCGGCTTTGTGATCCGCCCACAGAATCAGCAGGAACCCATGTTCAATCGTTCAGGGGATCTTCACATTTCCTCACACCATTCTGACCACGTCTCTTTCCAGCCAAACATATGGATGAACCGGGATGAACAACTAAACCTTTACAGCCTTGGCTTGAAGCCCACATATTTGCTGCTCCCAAGTCATCCAAGTCCATCGGCCTCTTGCGCACCTGCAGCTTCAGCTTGCTGCAGCCTGGTCCATTGCTGTGAGGACACCCAACTGATTGTTCCAAGCTCACCAACTTTTTGGGGGGTTAGTCACTTCTGGCGGACACTGGATCACCTCGGGAGTTGCCAGGCTGTATGATGTGGCTTCACCTGTCAAGTTGTTCATGACAAAAACCTAGGACATGTATATCTTAGACACGGCTGAAAAAAAAAGGCTCTGAACAGGATCGGAGGTCTTTCGTCTGCAGAACTTGTAAACATCACCATCCTGCAGTAGACAGCTCTAGGCCCCAACGATCAAGCCTACAGGTTGCTACCCAGGATTGAACAGGAATGAATAACTGCATACTATTGTTGGTGATGTCCTCATATTTCCACGGATTCACCATGGACACAACAGTTGACAGCATTTACTACGAAGAGCTTTTGCTAATTTTGCCCCAAAGATCCTAACTCTTTCCATTGAAGAAACCGCCAATGGCACCGCCAGGTTGCAGATTCACACTCTGCTGGGCAAGCCATCCTCTGAGCTGCCCAAATCCCACCTGGTAGCCAGCGACATGTCTGAAGAATCCAAAGGTTCCAGGCCAACTTATACACTAGGATCATATGTATGTATATATATATATGATATATGCATATTATTATATGAATATATACATACATTATAGTATGTATATATATATATAAATTATGTATATATATATATACATATTCATAAAGCTGGAAACGTCCAACTGTAATTGGTGATTCCAACCATGGACGGTACAGTATGTAAACCATTGTTAACAGGATTAATTATACCTCATGCACAAGCAGCAAATTACACCAAAGGTCACGAGTCAAAATGGACCCTCTAGTGACCTTTGCTTAAAGGTCCAGGGCGGACTTACGTTGATCAGAAGGTCATGCTGGTACTGCAACCGCAGCTCCCTGGGTTGTGGGACATAACCTATCTCCTTCCTTTCCCTGTTTGGAAATTTCCAGTGGTACCCCCACTTTCAAACCCAAACAAAACATCAAAACCTATCACAGCATAATTCAAGCGTCACAACTCATACATTTGATCAAAACAATGAAAGTGCCGAAACCCAACATTTGCCTGAGCATACCTGCCCATTCCCTACCCAGCCAATCCCTCAAAGTCTAATGTTCCCCGATTTCCATGTACACCACACCAACCCAACCAAAACTGAACCCCCTGGTCAGGCACTTTGGATGTAGTCGATGGGAGAAAGGAACCCAGGCTCAAACCTGCGTCCTCTGGCAGCAACACATCTAGGGGTGCATATTGCAAGATATCCATGGATATCCAACAAAACTTGCAGAAGGATATCAGCCACACATTTTTTGGCCAGTGTTTGTGTGAGGAATAGTGGCCCAAAAATGCGGCAAGATAAGAGCAATTAATTCAGGAGATGACCAAGAACTAGTGATAACTAAGGGGAATCGGTCACTAGTTGTCAGGACCTGCAATAGGACCCTCGAATCAACTGGGTTTGGCGCCTTGTCCCCAAAGTTTTCTACCGATGCATCATACCCTGTCAAAATCTGACACGAGCACTGCACAAACATATTATTTGGAGTCCCAGTCCAAGGGTGCTGCAGAAGTGAACAAATAGGGGGAACACTCCACCAATCCAAATAGTTTTTTTTGGGGTCCCGTAGGATACAATTCTGTATACACAACAAAGCAAGCTAGCCATTTTCAAGGACATTAATTACATTATTACATGATACACGATCTAATACAAGAAACACACAGTGTAGACAAACACGTCCTAGGTTAAGTATGACGATCGAACCGCTACACTCATGTTCAGACATGGGATAAACCCCATCACATGTGTGTGTATGTATATATGTATATATTTACATGTTTATATATTACTTCGTATAGACAGTGTATTTCTGTAAATTTCTGTGTATCCTGATGCCCTAAATGGTAGAGTTGGGTAAGCTGGGGATGATGGATTCTTGGGCTTACTGCTTTATATACAAATGATACCCTTGAGAAACCTACCTGGATATCGCACATCCCGGGTTTCCAAAGAACATGATATGCAAACAAAAAACACATATGTATATTAGGGTATTATGATACAAGATATCTCCCTTTATGGCTAATTTTACACCGTCATTTTTGTTTGGGGATTTTGTTTATGGATAAATTGTAATACCCTCCTGTAAACATACAAAAAACATATGGACACAACGTATCATTTTCAGATCATTTCCCGACTGGAAAACCATTGGTTGTCCAAATCTATGTTAGTTTACCTCAGGGTAGCTAAGTTGCCAAAATAATTCCAACAACTGCTGCATATGTATATATATCTGGGTAAATTATAATAATTCACTAACCTGAAATAAGGCCATGTGGGGATGATTTCCCTTACTAACCATGATTTCCAGTGAGGTCGCAGTGAGGTCGTTATAATTTACCCATATATATATATAAAGTAGATATATCGAACTAGTTGGGCGGGTTTAGAAAACAACTAGTGCGATCTAGACACAAATGATTTTCCTTATTCGGTTGGAACTATTGTAAATGCCGTGGGGTAGATGGGTCAAATGAATCAAATAGGCCAAAACCACCCCTAAATCATCCCTAAATCATCCATCCATGGTGGGTTTTCCATCTGTCCCCCATCTTTCCGCCCTCACCACGATGGCCCCCGTCCTCCGCACATGGCCTTTCCGCTTTCCGCGCGCGCGCCGCGTGGTCCGCGTGGCGCTGCCGGAGGGCCTTGAGGCGCAGCTCTGCGCGGAGCAAGGCGTGGCGCAACGCCTGGAGATGGGGGATTTGATTGGGAAAAATCGATGGACAATCGATAGAAAAATCGATGGAAGATCAGGACAAATGAGGATTTTGGGGATTTCATTGATGGGAAAAACTATGAGGAATCCCCAACTATATGTTTCAGTAGGGAAATTTGCACACGTATGGAAATTCCATGGAAAAACAAAGAATATTATCCAATCATATCCAATCTATGGGGATTTTCAAGGGATTTGATGGGATGTTATGATAAGTTATAAGGACTTATCAGATTTGACGATCAAGAATGGGGAGATTAATCCCATCCCCCTGATATCATTCCCCCCTAATATTTGGATGTTTAGCATTAGGATGGTACGAGTATTACACAAAACTACTTTCTGAAATTATAGCTATTCTTATATGGGCTAAACACCATCTTTACCTATCTTATTTTATCTTTACCATATCTTGAGCATATAATACATGTTTTTACTTTATATATATAAGTAAGAACATAATATACCACATTACGGAAATTACATTCACATATGATTGGTCTCAATATGTACACGTGTAGATACATGAAAAAATGTAGGGATATAGCCAATCCCTTTCAATACACAATACGTGTCGATATGTAGTGATGATTCAGTACATATATAATGACGCAAAGTATAGACAATCCATTATTGTAGAATTCAAAACAAACAAAACGTCAGTGAACTGTTAAGTGAATGGATGTGGACAAATGTGCAATATTTTCGATAGCGTTTGCGTATGCATATGTATGCATATACATGTATATATATATGTATATGTATGATTATATACGTATGTAACTGAACAAACATCTGACTTAAAGTTCTAGATTTGCAAGTCAAACTAATGTGTATATATATATATATATATATATGCAAGTTGGTTGGAGTATGGCGTGTTCTTTTGTGTTGATTTATACTAACCATTGATTTGCATAGCAACTACCATCATATGTGTGTAACAATTCAAAAACCGACCCCGGGAAACTTTCAGTGCCAAGCATTCCATGGCCCAAAATCCAGTGCCATCCTTTTTGAACCGTCAACGGAACCGATTTTAAACAATACTATTCTTTTCCCTTGTGACTACGCAAGAATACATGAATTAGAACAATCGATGAATTATAAATGCAATATGCAATATATATATATATATATAGATAGACATGTATACACACCTTGTGATGTGTACATATAAATAGACTCTTATCTATCATATGATACATACAAACCAAACAAATGTATACTGGCCGTGACGAACCAACTACCACCGCCTGCACCGTTTCCTCAGCCGCCAGGATCTCTTTCTCCAGCTCCTAAAACGGAGTTGGAAACTAGTCGAAACTGGAGGAACTCATGGCAGAAACATGGAAAAACGTGGAAAACACATGGTACAACCTGGTACAACTATAGGAAAATATAGGAACATGTAGGAAAATATGGGAAAACGATAGAAAAAACTCTGGGAATTGCTGGAAAGATGTTGCTTCTTGCAAGAACTATACAGATTGGCATGGGGACTTCGGATCCACATGGCGAGGTTTCCCCAGTGAGGCTTTCGCCCACGGTCTAAGTCTTAGGTGTCCGACTGTTGGCTAAACCTCGTTGTGGTAGCGGCATTCCGGGTGGCAAAATCATAATATTTTATGCAGTTACAGTAGAACCTCAAGTTTGTGCTGGCTAAATCCACATTTTAACTCTTGCGGCTCTGAAATAATCTTAAATAAGCATACTAAATATTCTAATGTTGGCCATACCATTTTTTTTTTGTGTTAAATATCATACTTTTGATGGCTAAACCCTCTCCCGCAAATTCCTGCTCTCCGTCGTCACAGGGACCAGTTGCGGCCATTGCAGCACTGTTTCTGAAGGACTTTTGGGTTTCTGAGGGTTGGATGGTTTCGGGTGATTTACGATTATGTTCCACGTGAGGTGTCTTAAAAAAGATGTTAAAGTTCTGATTTAAGATGCTATTGATGGTGTCTCATACTTGTGTCTATGGTAATATGGTGGTGCGTCATTGTTTAAGCAGAACAGTGGGGATTCCCAACCATCACTCACAGACTCACAGACGTTTAGTAACCCCAGGATGATGCACCACTCGGGACCTATGATGGACCTATCCTGGTGAAAGCTCGAATGGAACCCCAAGAAATGAGCATTGCTGGAAAATCACCCAGCTATATAGTTTGATGATTGCCCCAGCTATAAATTCCATTGAGTTCGGGCATTTCCCAGCCCGAAAGGATAATTTTTCGACCTACGAGTTCCAAACTTGCCGGGTTGGTGGACATCTTTGAGCAGCTGACGTCTGTGGCACGAACAGGTGTATCCGGTGGCAATGTACTATGTACATGCCAATGTTTATGCAAATCTATGCAGGTATGCGCATGTATGCTTATGTATGCAAGTATACTACTGTATCTTAAACAAGCATAAATAAATAAATATAATATTAAATTGTAATATAGTGTAAAATAATACAATATAAAAAACAATAACATCACATATCATATATGATACTACAATATAAATTAATAAAATGTGACGTAAAATAAACTCAAACAATAATGTAAATACATGTCATATAACACAATATAAAATAATAAAATATAATATAATAAAGTATAATATGAAAAAACATAATATAATATAATATAACATAACATAATATAATATAATATAACAAAGTACAATATAACATAATACAATATAAAATAATAGAATATAACACAATATAATACGATATAATATAATATGATATATGATAATTCAAATATAATATAAATTAATATATAAATTTGTTGAGATCCTTTGGATCTAAGTACCTGTGACAAGGTACTTGATCCCCAACATGTGCCACACATAGCCATCTTCATCCATGAAAAACTCTCAAACCCATGCTGTCATTCTTGCAAAGCCATACTTTGGACGCAAAAACCTGAAGGTTTAATGCTTTTTTTGGGTTGGTGTACTTATGGAGCCATCTGCGAGCAATGTTCATTGATTTTTTGTCACTGTATGCTGTGTAGGTAACGTACAAGGTTGTCTACATCTAAATACACATATTATATTAAAGTTAAAATAATATATATATATATATATTATATTGTACTATATTACTATATACACACTATTATGGTGTAGATGTTTATGGAAAGGATATGAAAGGGCAGAGTCCGCAGCTACAATTCATCAACTTGCTGGCTGAGATTCTGTGACGACGCCTTGTTGAGAAAACCCATCTCAGCACTGTCAGTATTCTCAGCACGCCTGGGGGTAGGGCGTAGGGGTCCCGATAAAAAGCTACTGGGATAAGCGTGCTTGGATGCGTTGACTGGTTTCTAAGCAATCAATCAGATGACATGAACATAGCTTCATCAATCCATGCTCCCGTTCTAAAGCAATACGGTATCAACCGGGGATCAATAACCCCTGTTTAATTACACAGATCCGTTTATGCATACATCATATACATATTCATACATATATCATATACCCTGTATACCCTCTGGTTATTTAACATAACCATGGAAAATGGTCCATTTATAGATGGTTTACCTATTAAAAGTGGTGATTTTCCATGGCTATTTTCAGCAGTGGATCCAACAGAGCTCGAAACTCGATAGCTCTGGACATATTTGGCTTGACTAACTCCTCAGGACTCGGTTAGCATGCCATCAACATGGGTAACACATGAAGAACAAACATAGGTAAAACCAAAAAACATCACAACATTGTTATTTGTATGCTTAACATGCCAAATTATGCCAAATTCATGCCTCGGTTTTGGTTACACGGGCACCTGCGGCCCTTGATAATTCTGTCATTTTTCCAATTTGATGTTGGGTTACATGTCCCGGAATCATTGATGACGGGTCACATCCGCATAATGTGAAAATCTGGATATAGAGAACGGATGATTGTCATGCAGCACACCAGGTCCTCTTTGTTCATGAGTGGGCACAGTTGGGGTGGGAGTGGGCTGGGTGGGCAACAACGTTCTTGATGTGACGTTGTGCGCTCGTGGTACATAAGTTGAACCCTTTGCTGCTAAGCTCCTCATGGTTCATCTACATGAAATGAAGCAAATTGCGAAGAAAAAAGAGAGCCATAGTCGAATTGCTGGAACACAGCAAACTAATAAACTCTGGACATGGTGCAAGAGGTTCATATTTGGCCGTGTGAAACACCTATCAATTGCCTTCCCAACCCACAGTTGTTCAGCCAGGCATACCAATAGTATGATCCAATACGTATGGGGAAAGAAAGAACAATGTGGACAAGAACTTGTTCAGCTTTTGGCCACGGAATTAAAACATGAAGGATGAGAAAGAATGAACAAAAACAAATATCTGTTTTACAGTACATATGAGAGGGCGCACAATCCCCTGCAAACAACATTAAAAATCCGTTTTGAACGCCGTCCCCAGTCCTCACATGGCATTTCGTTGCGATTGTGAAATTTGCGACATTCACAAAACATTGCGATGGTGCAAAAAATCAAGAGTTGACACCAGTTGCAATATTCATTCGTCAGGGGCCTCAAGCACCTGTGTTACCTCTTTTTTGGTCATGTTCATGTTCGGTTCCCCAAGGTACCACGCTGTCAAGCCATGCCCCAGAACCCAGGATCCAATCTGATCCAGGCTCCACATTGGCAACATGGAAACGGCGCTAAGACATGCGCAGCATTGCGCAGCGCCCAACCTAGATGCCCCACACTGGAAACCATCTTCGTTCAAGTCCCATTATCTTCCCCCCATCAACGGCACCTGGCCACAATGTTTGTGGATGAGCATCTCCGATTCCCTGTGTCCCGGGATTCGGGTGGGACTGGGAAAGACGTTGCAGGGGTGAACACATGACATCTTTGAAACCACCGGCCGCTTTTGGAGCTGCAATGAGAACAGGAGTCTGTGATATTCCGTGAATGTTACGCTGTATAGTGAAGCTGGAAGAGTAGTTGAACATGGTCATTCCTGGGAGGACTTGCTTTCGTTTCAACCATCTCGAAAGAATTGGGATCATCATCCTATTCTAACATCAGAAATGGTGGAGTTTTCACCGAACCAGATATTTTGGCCATATTGGCCCTGCAAAACACAAACACATTGAAAAACCATGAAAAACCAATCCCCCTTGGCCACTTGGCTTTCAGGCCTCGAGGACATCGGGCGCAAGTTGCGCCAAGCGCGGCGCAAGCAGCGGGGAACCGCCGGACATCCCAGGATTGCGCGGACCTCATGGGTCCAGCACCCCACAAGTCGCCACATTTTTCACCCATCTCCTACTGGAAGATACAAAAGGGGCCACATGTTGTGACCATCCTTTAAGTTTCTGACCTAGAAAGGAAAACATTGGAGGTCAATGCTTGCGCATACGGATATGAATGGAAGAAAGACAATGGAAAAGATCACAAGCCGCTTCACATATTCAAATCGAAAGTCCTGTTGTTCATATAATTTCACATATGTGTTTCTGTTCAACTTGTTTGGTGCGGTCTTTGGAATTGACAGGTATTAATAGGTAGTACATAGCTCCTTAGCTACCTCCAGTCACTGGACAGTTTCGTCCAATCCGCCTCTGCAGGGGCTGTCTAAACGGTCTCTCCACTCCTGGCAGTAACAGCCCAGCAAAGGGATTTCACGAAGATTTGTGACTTGATTCCAACCCCGTGGTGGTATCCTAAGTAGTTCGACCTGGCAATGGAACATTCCCCATGTCTGGTGTTCCACATTGTCGTGTTAGATAACAACAGGAGCTTCGTTCCTCAAAACTGCCCAGGTCTCTCCAGTTCCTAGATGTTTCCTGTGATATTCACAGCAAATATCAAGTGTTTGATCACAGCATGGCCACGAAAATGGCCACCAGAGCCACTCTCCTGGCGATGCGGCAAATCTTTGGCCACATGCCAGGGGCAACGGCGCGGATCTCTGGACCGGCATGGCAGACTCCATGACCACGTGGACCCGGGACGGTGGGACCCCAGGAGATTTTTGGGGTGAAGCAGCGAAAGTATGTTGTCATTATTTTTTGCAACTGCGGAGTGCTGTAAATATCTGTAAACTGTATATATTGCTATCATGACATATCAGATCATCACAATACAACTCTTCTCACCGCAAATGAAGATCCGACATGGATTTTTTGCTAGTCAAACACGGGAATAGGCTTGCGACACTAATTCGGACATGTGACGAACCAACATGGGGAATATCATCAGCATCCTAGTTCAATTATACATGGACAACTAACCATTTTGTTCGACGATTTTCCCATTATTTTCCACCAACTGATATATACCTATATATATAATATGTATATATTGTATATGAATGGTAATTCACCAAGCTGAAACTTGGGGGCCACCCCATTTGGGGATGATTCCCCTAACCATCATGAGGTCGCTGTAATCTGGTCCAGAGATGTTGTTGGTTACATTCCATAAAGTCCCATTTAGTTGTAACCAACATTTTTGCAATTTAAACCAGATAAAATTCCATTTAGTTGTTCGTTTGTTGCAATTTAAGCCACTATTTTTGCTGACCCGGCATCAACATCGACCAAGCGCATCCATCTAGATGTTTTTTTTATCCAAAAGGTTGTTATAAATTGTCCATATGGTTATCCATGATTATCCATATGTTTCTCCATGACATCCCATTATATCCCCATTGTACAATCATTTTTGTTTGCGCTCCAATTCTTCATGGCGAAACCGCTACATCCGTAGTCGCTATCACCGATCCGATGCACACACAAGGTGCCGCTCAGCAGCTGAGCCAAAGGTGAGGGCTCCGTTGGTTTTGGAGGTTTGTGGCCCCCAAAAAGGAACGTGTTGTGAATGTGCTCATCATCTTATGTCATCTTCAGTCTGTCCTTCTCTGCGTTTTGGACAGAGAAAAATGCTGGCCATGTTGCTACATATGTATATGTATAGATATCATCAGAGTATACAAGGTATTTTACTCATCTCATTATGAATGATATATTTTACTCATTGTATCCCTGTGAATTTTGGTCATGTCCCTGCAACCATACTGGCACGCATTATGAATGTCCCTCATTGTTGACGGCAAGAAATTCCGCTCTAGCTGGAAACCAGATTGGGGGTGCTTTGACACCCGGATGTGAGCTGCTGTCGCGAATTGCATGTTTTTTGTTAGCTTTGTCTGAGTGCCTGTAAGGCTTT
>Ga0126342_10003789_pt1 | contig 25343 bp, 21 predicted proteins | sample Cyp1metagenome_FD_92528 | JGI IMG/M metagenome (GOLD analysis project Ga0126342, IMG submission 92528) | Coral microbial communities from Lord Howe Island, Old Settlement Bay, Australia - Cyphastrea 1 metagenome | ecosystem: Host-associated > Invertebrates > Cnidaria > Coral ... | reverse complement strand
TTTCCTATCTTTTCGCGCATCTACCTCTTCTTTCTTCTGATCTTGTCTCTTCTGACTCTTCTCACCTCTGCTTTTCAACTGTCCATATTGTCGGAAGTTTCACTTCTAAACTTCCTTCGACCAATTTGGGTAGTTATAACGCGCTCACCAACTGGGATGAACATGAGCCATAGACAATACCCCTATCCCACCTCATCGTGATCCTTGGTAAATCAGTTCGTACAAGTCCCATCAATCAGAGTATTATACATTATCCGGTATATCAGTATATAGACGCTCATACATGATTATCATATATATATATGTGTGTTTATTATCCATTAACCACATATATGTATATAAATATTCTATATATTTTTTTTAAAAAAAAAAATATATATATATACATATTCCCATCAATCAAGGCTTAATCAAGGTATCTTTCATTTCTCACATGACTTGCCTACGTCATCAGGCTCTTCCGGCCGGCTTTGCCGACGATGACTTCGGCTTCCATTACGTGGAGCCAGAAGCTGCTGACGCGCCGCTCGCACAGCGGCGGGAGACGACGGAAGCTAGACCGATCATCAAAGGAGGCGGCCAAGGGCAAGTAAGTCGTAAGGTCCCATGGATCAATGACACCACTTTTCAACCCAAAGTGTAAACATAACAAGGCATGATATGTACATAATCTATACCTAATATGCATATATTTATTTACAGTTGCATATGTATCTATCTATCTATCTATCTGCCTGTCTATCTATCTATCTATCTGTCTGTCTATCTGTCTATCTATCTATCTATCTGTCTATCTATCTATCTATTTATCTATCTATCTATCTATCTATATATATACATATGGATATATATATATATATATATATACACATCTATATAGATTGGTATATGGAAATCTGATGTGCCTGTATACAGTATCACCATCATCTTGACATGGTCTATTATTATTCAAGTCTTATTTTTTGTTCTCTATTATGTTCATACACATCATGGAAATACTCAGAAGAATACACAAAAATGTTCAGGATTTCGTGATTTCGTTCTTCCATCATATACCATACCTGGTTGGTGGTGACTGGAACATGAGTCAACGGCCATGTCAGGAACCTAAATTGGAGGTACCTACCATATATAAGGGCTATGTAAGGCCTATGTAAGGGGATATACCCCCAGAATATGGCCTTATTTGGTACAGTACCTCCATTTTAGGATCCTGGAATGACCATTGGATGAATGGAATATTTTCCCATATATTGGGAATTTCATCATCCCAACAGACTTTCACTCCATCATTTTTCAGAGGGGTAGGTATACCATCAACCAGATAACAATAATGAAGGGTTTATTGGGGATTATGAGAAAATGATCCATCCGTGAGAGAAGAAGAGAAGACTATCAACCAATCAGAATTAAATGTGGGTAAAATAATGTCCTAAACCATCCATACTCTAACCACCTGGCTGCGGGATGCGAAGTCGTGCCGTTTCGCCCGGTTTCTCAGGAGGCGATGACGCTACAACGGAAGATTTCCAGCGCACGAAGCGTCGGTGTGGTGCTGGAAACATGGCGAGAAATCTGTGGGTCATCACATGGCTAGTAAGTGCCTAGTACAGAAGTGGGGTAATACACGTTTACCCCCTGGTAAACAAAGAGTTTGCTATTGAAAATTGCCATAGAAATAGTTGATTTACCCATTAAAAATGGTGATTGTCCATAGTTCTGTTAGTTTACCAAAGGGTAGTAAGAGGCTAGTAAGTGGGGTAAACTCACTCACTTAACATGGGATAGTGGGGATTTACAAAGTGGACCCGCAAGGAAAGCAAAGTTGGTGAACCTACTCCAATATGTATGGTTTATGATACTTATATCTATGGTATTCATGGTGGTTAATAACCAACCTATAACTGGGGGGCGGGCGGTCAGATTCCAATAAGAAAATCAGAGTACAGCGAGATATGGTGATTTAATAGGGATATGATCGGATGTATACATAATGGGATTCCAAGATACTGGATGTGGTCAGAGTATGCTGGGATATACCCTCCGGTAATTAAATTTATTTGTTTTAATCACACAAATATAAATGGTCCATTTCCCATAGCTAGGTAATCAATCAGAGTGTTTGTAAATATATTATATGGTGTATCTTTATATATGTGTATTTATATCATATATCCTTTTTAAGATCATATATATATATGATATATATATAATATGATATATAAATATAATATGATATATATATATATATATATCAATATCACATAGCATATTTAATATCATATATGATATCACATATATATATATATGATATATATCATATATATATCATATCATTTATATATACATATATAATATATTTGATAAACTTACACAACGAGGATTTGATAATGCCCAACAATCTGCCAGAAGGCGATGTTCAATATAATTGATCCAAATGAGAAGTCACCGGTCACATGTGTGGATAGATTGTACATTCTGATATAGCAATATATTTGGATATCCTAAATTGCCAGTGCACCCCCGCGGCCATAGGTGTGTTTAGTTTCACCCATGTAACTTTTAGATGTATCCCACTTTGCAGCCATCCGGAACTTTGCCGATCGGTTTACGGACCCCCTGTCTGAAACACCAGATTTAGCATGAAAATCAGGGCCCTTTTCTTCCTCTCCTTACTAGAATCATCAAGATCTTCATCTTGTTTGTTCCAGAGGAGGAATTCATTGGAAAGTCATGAGAGATTATAATTCCAATAACATCCCATGAGATGGTTACATGTCCGCTAATATCCATTACCGTGATCAAAAACGGTTGAACAGCCACAATTCACTGTTGGTGAATAACAATATCAACCAGATTTATGCAAAAAAAACACATGTTTAATGGTTAAATATCTTACTGTATACTATCCATGATATCCATGGCATTCATCAGATGAAGCATGATTCAGGGTTTTACAGGATAATACGTATGTTATGCGATTCATTCAACCAGTGCCCTATGGGTAGTTGCTGACGCCGTGCCGGGTGGCCTGTGCGTTTTAGCTCATTTTTGCGTTTTGTATATATATATATACACACACATGGGGTGGGGTGGGGTGGGGTGGGGTGGGATATGAACGTCCTGACGACCATGTCCTTGATACTACGTTGTCAATACATGTTCCACCAACTAGGAAGACGTTGATGATGCAACGTGATGCAACGTTGATATAGTATGAATATACATATGGAATAGTACACATAAGGTCTGAGTATACATCCCCTCCGTGTAGCATATATGGACTCTAGACATCATTCTTTGCCATCCTGCATGCTATATCACATCACGTCTCATCCTTTTCCCCTGAGTAGGCATTGAAAGAGTTGGAACGATGTGGAATCAGAAACAACATTGACTCAAAGGCAATTGGTGCCTTGTACTCAGACGGTGCTAAAGCATGGCAAACTATGGCTTGTAAAATGCGCATGTCTTTAGTGCAGGTGAATCATCAGGCAAAACAGTTCGCAGTCAAGTTGAAGAAAGCGCCCAAGAGGGGGTTTAGCAAAGTTGGAGGCACCCAGAGTCTTGACAGAACTTGATTATTTTTGAAAAAATGGCTCCCAAAGCAGTTTAATATCAAGAAAAGGTCCACAGGACAAAGCCTAGTCAATCTTCACCTGAAGGAAAAGATGTTTCAGTGGTTCTGGCGTCGCAATAGGCATGATTCAGGGTTTTACAAGATTAATACGTATGTTATGCGATTTAACCAGTGCCCTATGGGTACTTTCCTTTGCGACCTTCTCAGGAAGTTATTGGACCCACAGGGACGGTCATGTCCAATTGATGTCATGAAAGTTTCCATGAAGAAATGAATAATGGTTACCACCAAGATCCTTACAGATCCATTATCCTTACAGATCCATTATATAGTGTTTGGTAGTATCCAATTCACAGTCATAAGTATTCATAATCATAAATAATGGCACTAATTTAATGTTAGTTAAAAGCAATAATATCAAGAAATATCATCAGTTATCACTGACTCTCTCTCTTGGTTAATCTCCCCTAACTTTCATTAGCAATACCTATCATTCGCTGAGTTAAGATATATATATATATATATATAAACATATCAATCAGTATCATTAAATACGGGATATTCATAGTGGATATTGGAATTTTATATCACCATGAAACCTTGGTCAGGTGAGATATCCTTCATATCCTAAGTGAATATTAATTTATTCATGGTCCATTTCTTTCCCTCTTATCAACGTTTTTCATAGGATAAATATTCCTTATCCTGAGTTGGGTGGGATATCATTGAGATAACATATAGCTAACTTCCAAGTAGTTATAGTTACTATAGATCAACATCAATAATTATAACTATCATAAATCCTAATACATGTTCATAGGCTAACTACCCCTTAACTTCTCCATGAGTTAACAACAATGATATTGATATCCCTCTTAGTTAGTATCCCTGAATTATCATTTGCTATTTGGCTATCTATCACTATCATTAGTTTGGTAAGTATTCTAAGTAGCCCTTAACAAACTTATCCTTACTTAAGATATCCAACCATTATCCTTAGTTACTCAACATCAATACGTGATATAGGTATTTATCCTAGGTTATCATGGCCTATTATCCTGGCGGTTATTGGTGTGATATAGGATCATAGGTTAATAACCATTTAATAGTTATAACATATAGTTTTCCATATGTTAATAATTTAATAGTTTGATAGCTATAACAATTTATATAGTAGGTTAATAACATTTCATAACCATGTAAGAACTATCAATGACCATCCGTGAATAACCATTAATAACTATCAATAACCATTTAATAGGCTAATAACCATAGGTTGATAACTTTAATAATTATCAATAACCATTAAGCATCGCCAGGATACAATTTTTGGATGGTGGTTTCAAACCTTTTTATTTTCCATTATATATGGGATAATCCTTCCCATCGACTTTCATATTTTTCAAGATGGTTAAAACGACCAACCAGATTTAATAGTTAATGGGGGGAATGATCCACTGGCTAACTATCAATATTCATCCCAGCAACCCCCATTCCCATCCATTCCCTACTTACTAAGCACCAGTAAGTAGTATGTATACATGAATCTAGCATCTTTGCACAGTCTGTGACAAAGAACAACATAAACATTAACCACCATTAACCACCATTAACCACCATTAACCACCATTAAACCCATATAAACCAGGACCTGGTCACCGTCTCCGACCTCGACGCTTTGCACGTGGCCACCGCCCTACACCGCCTGGCGCGCCTCGGGGGCCGCGGTCTGGCGGCGTCCACGGCGGTGGAGGCGTTGCTGAAACGCCTGGAGGATGGAACCATGGAGAAGTTGGGAGTCACTTCGATTTAAACCATGAAAATCATGGGAAAACTCTGTGAAACTATGGGAAAACTTTGTGAAACTATGGGAAAGTCCCTGGGAAAAGTATGGGAAATCAATGGAAACATCACATGGGGATTTCATGAAAACTTGGGAAATCGTAGTGTTTTTCGTGGTGAATCTAGTGGTGAAAGTCCTTGGGATATCATTGGGATAGTTTTATCATGTGGGGCAGCCGGAATCTTATCGAAACGTTTTATGTTTTTCGTTCTCTTCATGGACCATGAAAGTCCTTAGGATATCTTGGCCCCACACGGTGAATTCTGTGGTTTATGCTAGCTTTCACTATAGTGGATGTAAATGGAATTGACCAACCTTCTGACTATAGTTGATGGTTTTGTTTGTTTTAAGGGATGGTTGATATACTTTGGAATATGGGATATACTTTTCAGTATTTCAGTATTTGGATCATGAATTTTTTGCATACAATATCTTGGGATATATAGTTCACGGGTCCCAGTTGGAATCTTATGGAATATTCGTTTCAACGGGAAGTATACTATTTCTGTAGACATTGTATCATGGACAGGAGAAGAGTCATGCCAAAGGTCAGTATCATCTAAGGTCCTTGATGATACATCTACTGACGCAAAATGTGTATATCTATCCTTGTGTCTACATTTGGGAGATGCCACAAGATGTGGTGGTGCCAGTGCGATTGATTCACTGGGTTTTGGCCTGCTTGTGGAACCAAAGCATGTGGACTGTTGAGAGAGATCAGTCGAGCACTCTGCGGACCTACCAAAGCCCCGTGGAAATTGACGGATTACAATACAAGCTTTCAAAGAAAACATATAGTATACATATATAATTTATATATATATATATATAGTTCATTATATATACACATATGTAATATATATATATATATATAATATATAATTAATGTATGTATATATATATATAAATATAATTTATATATATATATATATAACAACTTGGTGACATAAATTACCAGAAGTGATGGACCATGCGGGAAGTCCCGTGGAGAAAGGAAGCCAAAGCCCCATATCTGTGTGTTTTTGTAGCAGTGTTTAATGAGTGAATCTTCATCTCTACAGAGAGGTGGTACATGCAGCTGTGGGTCTGATTCACCAGGATGGCACTTGAAGCACTTGCGATCTTGGAAGCAGCTACTATACGACACCTCGGTTGAGTGGTACGCGCTGGGCTTCTTGCTTTTCGAACTATAGTCAGGAAGCAGCGCATTTCAGCATTCTGTCGGTACCAGCGGGCGCAGCAGGCGGAATGAAGACAGGAAGTGATGGAGATGTACTTGCAGCGGCCTGGGTATGAAACAACCGGTATACACAGGTGATTGTATAACCTATATACGCGATGGTAGATGAGAGGATTAGAGTCGAGCAGAATAGCCAGAAATGGGGTATGACTTACCAAGATGGTAATTTTCATCATTGCAAATCGTTAAACACCTTCAAACACGGTGCTAAAAGAAGCCAGTTACCCCAAAATTGTGTTTGTTTCGATACTATTCCCAACGTTCTCCAAGTATTCAGTATTCCCATTGTATTTGTCCTCCATATATAAAAGTTGGGAGTCAACTACCTTGCACTCCATCATATCCCATCATTTAGAAGATGATACTCTCAACATCTCAATAGAGCTAGGGTCATAAGAGAAATTGCCTTAAAAGAAAAACATAGATATGATAATAATAATCATCATCACCACCGTAATAATGATAGTAATACATAATGATAACTATCATCATCATCATCACCATCATCACCATTACCTTGTTCATTGCATCAAAATCATCATCCACCAAAGGTTAATCATCACTTTATTGTTGATCACCATCATCATCATCATCATCATTGATTTATTTAATCACTTATCATCTTTATTTATGATGTGTTTTTCTTTGATCACTTTATTACCAATGGCCCACCAAAGGCTAATCAATGGACAATGATGGTGATTATTAAATTATCTACCAGTGGTTCATCATCAAAAAATTGGTCATGGAATGGTCCACTTTATTTACTATTTACCCTCTGGTAAATTAACATAGACCCTGAAATCAATCAATTTACTGGAGGGTACCCTCTGGTAAACATACAAAAAATATGGGAAATCACCATTTTTAATGGGAAAATCAACATAATCAACTATTTCTATGGCCATTTCCTCTCATTACTCAAAGGTATCAACCATTCCATCGCCCATTTTTTCTCTGTGGACCAAGGCCCAGGCGCAGGTCTCGCTGCTTTGGGCCGCCGCGAAACTCTCCTTGGGCGGTCCCTGGCTGTCGCGTCTGGGGAAGGCGCTGGAGGTCTCCGACCTGTCAGGCCGCGCGGGCCGCGGCAAGGGGAACGGTGGAAAGGGCGGATTTTTGACGGTAGAAATGGTACTTTACTATGGGATTCTAGATGATTTAGGATGATTTAAGCATATATATATATATGTATATATATATGTATATATATATATATGTATATATATATGTATATATATATATATACAATCCTTGAAATCCACGGAGAGAATGGAATTTGGGATGAGAATTGAGCTGTGTTGGGATATCTTGGGATGTTTTTGATGGGGATTCAAGATGATTTCACCAAAGAAACATGGTGAGAATGAACTAAAGATCATATGTGCCATGAACATAGAAACATTATATATGTGGAAAATTGTACTTTTCAACAGAATTCCATTCTCACAAATTATATACATGTCAAATTTCAATGAAACACTTCTTGATAAAATTTACTAACACTAGCCTAGCTCATTAAATTCCAGCAGATCTCAGTAAGAATCAACAATCCACTATCGTTTTTTTTCCAATAATCCATTCATAATTCCAGTCATTTCCAGCAAATCCCAGTAAATCCAGTAGATCCCAGTGTGTTTTTCCATGTTTTTCCCAACGACTCCACCATCTCCCAGCCGCGTCCCACGGAACCTGAGGCCATCAGTTGGCCACGGCCTTCTACGCCCTGGCGCGCTTGGAGTCCGGAGGCTTCCCAGCGCAGGCGCAACCCATGAGGATTTAACCAGCAGAAATTCAGGATTTACCCTCTGGTTATGTCAAAATAGCTATTGAAAATTTTCCCATTAAAAATGGTGATTTTCCATAGTTATGTCAGTCTGGATTCACTTGAAATGATGCTTAGTAAGATTTACCCTCTGGTTATGACTAACATAACCATGGTATAGATGGCCCATAGAAATAGATGGTTTACCTATTAATAGCATGGTGATTTTCCATGGCTGTGTTAGTCATAACCAGATGGTAAAGGGCTTTTCACAATCATAATGTGGTTGGTGGAGATTCAACTGGTTCTAATCCTAACAATAATTCATAACAATCATAATTCCTAATGTCGATTTATTATTATTAGGATTTTAACAATCATAGTCTGGTTGATAGTTTGGAACATGGCTTTTATTTTCCCCAATAGTTGGGATGATGATCCAATCTGACGAACTCATATTTTTCAGGGTCGAAACCACCAATTAGATAATTCATAATGTGGATTTATGGAGATTCAAATGGATTTGACTATTTGACCATCAAAACTAGGGATTGTCAAGGGGATTTACCTGGTAAACTAACATAGACAACTGGAAAATCACCATTTCATAGCTAGGTAAATCAACGAACTAAATGGCTATGGCTTCAATAGCTTTGTCAGTTTACCAGAGCGTAACATGCAGAAATGGGATTCTAAGGAATTTTACCTATGGGATTCTGCATATCGAAATGGGATTTGAGTGATGTTACTGATATAAATGGGGTTCAAGCAGGATTCCTGGATTGAAACATAACCACATGGTTCTATGCAACATGGATGGAGATCTATCACAGTGTGGATGTAAGCAACAGAGATTGGGTTTCATCTTTTTTAAGCAAGCAACTGGTAATATATGGTAATATGACATACTAAATGACTAGAAGCTGCATGCTACAAGCAAATACCAAAGGATGTAATCCCATCCCCCTAGGCTCTGGTCATTTGGCATAGCGAACTGGATATTTCGCCATGTCAAACAGGAAGACCATCTATAAATGGTTCGTTTTCCATGGCATTGCCAGTCAAATGACCAAAAGGTCGTTCCAGAATCTGCAGAATCCCATGATTTAACACTGGCACTTCCGGAGCGGCGGCTGCAATGACTCCAGGAATTCCAAGACCTGGTAGAACAGTGACTGGGCAGTCAGTTGGGCAGTTGGGTATCAGCAACTTGTGATATCTTGTGATATCTAGTGATAGTCAGTGTCCTTTGATTTTGGACCAGCAGTATGTTTGTTGAGAAATGACTGCAACTAGATCTCGAGTGATCCGCAAACGATCCATGGGATCTCACTGGGAGGTCCGAGCGGAAGCCAATCATTTTGCCTTTTCGTTTCGCCTAGTAGGGAACATCCACTGGTTGGTGGTTTGGAACATGGTTTTTATTGTTCCATATTTCGGGAATAATCATCCCAACTGACTAATATTTTTCAGAGGGGTTGAAACCACCAACCAGTCCAAGTTTGCGTATACCCACGAGACGCTTGATCAGACCAATGGACGCTGAAAACATCTCTTCTGAGCAAAACGGATCCTTCACGTCAAAATGTTCCGCCCCCTATCGTGTGATAACTTGCCAAGACCCTGGTTCACCACATAGTCACTATTCCATTTAACCAACCATCATAGGCTTGAAAACGGTTCAGACGAGAAACCAAACCCCTGATATTTGGATTGCGAAATATCAAACGCACACATCCAGTGAAGTGGTCTGAGATGAAACATGAAAGGACGTGATGTTTTTGTTTTAATGATTGTAAGGGTGTCATAAGGTAACAAAATACTGCGTTGATGCAGATTTCCAGAATATACGCCTAAAGGCTTGATCACTAAGAAATCCTATATGATAAAAAACAAATACATTAAACACATAAAGACATTATACATATATATTTATATAACTATATAACTATATAACATATATCCCCCTGAACTGCCAGTCATGGTCCAACTGCTTGTCATTCCCAGGTTGCATCGGGAGTTGCAGCGTAGACAGAAAGCCTTGGGGCCCGGTGGGACCTCGGCCCTGGCGACTTGGCGAAGGGTTCAGTTTGGGCTGGAAAGATGGGATTTTTAAAATGGAGTTTTTAGGTATTGTTTAGTTTTTTTTTTCAAGGAATTTTTAGGGATATTTAAATTTGTGTTTGTTTTTTTGTTGTTTAGCGTTTTTTTTAATGATTTTTAGAGATGCTTATCCCAAATAAGTTGGGATACTGACTGATGACTGGCCAAATATTATTGGTTGCCATGACTTACAGTCCATAACTTGGGATTTGCCATAGCTACCGTGATTTTTTTGCCGATTTTGACTCCAAGACTTCGTTGGGATACTCCCTGGAAAACCTAGATGGCAAAAACTGAAGATTTGGGGATGGATAAAGATACGGACAGTGGGTATCCCAAACTCCATTGGTTGATCATCATTTTCCCCCTTCCGCAGAGCCATGTGGAGACCTGGAGCAACGTGCCGTTGTGACTTTAGGACAGCATTCTGTTGGCTGATGCTCTGGCGAAGCTGCAGATCCGGGATGCATCTTGGCGTTCAAAATGGTGACCCTTCTGTTGAAAATCTTTATCCCCTCTTAAGTAGAACAAACTCGGATTCAGCAACTAATGATTCCACAACTTATTTGGTCGGATTCAGCAACGTTTTTCATCCCCTCGAAGTAGAATCAATGTGTCTAGGGATGAAGTGGGGCCATGGGACGACTTGTCCCAGAAAAATGGCACTGGACTCACTGGACTCCGGCCAAGCAGTGGAAAAAACGCGCGAGAAATCCGGTTCCACAACTCGATGCTTCACCAAGGATGGTTTAGGAAATGATGAATATATGGTTTATATATATGGTGAAATCACCTTACGACATGATGCGAACTGTTCACCAAGTGCCCATATGTACCAAGACATTTGGGACGCTTTCTTCAGCATCCTGGGTTGCGAACCAACAGTGTTTGTGCGGGACCCAAACGATGAGTTGCTTGAAATAGCTACAAGTCTGCGGATTGGTTTTTGTTGGATATATAGCTATAGTATCTATAGTTTGAAAATCAACAGTTGGTTGATGATATATAGCATAGTTTCTAAGCATTTTCTATTCTTTTCTTATCCATAACATAGCTAATGATATATAACGATAAATAGCTTATGACAACCTCACTTGCTCGTTTCTAAGCATGTTCTAGGCATTAAATCCTTCCAATCCCCAGGATATCGACAAAATGTTCTATCCATACAGGGAATAGTATTAAAACATGTATACATACACCATGATATTCCCATTAAATGCTACAAAACACCACACAATCACCATTCCTGGTAGTTAAAGTTGACTAATCGTTGACGAACCATAGATGTTCACCATTGTTCCAACCATTGACTCACCAGTTTTTCCATTTTCCAGTTGGTTAACCATAGGTAATTAACCATTTATAGATATTTATAGTAGAACAATTATTAACCAACCATTTATAGTAGATCAATGTGTATATATATATATTATATACTGGTTGGTGGTTTGGATCATGGCTTTTATATTTCCATTTCATATATGGGAAGATCACCAAGCAGTTTTTGATTCATTCACCATTTATAGATATTTTTCTAGAGCCATTATTAACCAACATTCGGATCCTATGGGGTATAGATCATTCACCATATACTGGTTGGTGGTTTGGAAGATTTTTATTTTTCCATTTCATATATGGGAAGATCACCAGATCATTCACCATTTTCCGACCCTTCACTCAGCATTTCTCCGTGGACCAAGGAGCCCCTCTTCAGCAGCCTGGCGACTGCCTTGCTGAAGCACCTGGAGGCCAAGCAGCTGGGCGTCCGAGAGCTGCGCCACGCGGCCAGCGCCTTTGGACAGTGCCGCGGTGGAAGAACGGGGACGGCTGGAGCTGGCTGGGAAAATCCGGGGAAAATCCGGGGAAAATTGGCATTTTTTGGTGGAAAATGGCGATTTTTGAACGGAAATGGTTGGAAAATGGTTGGAACATGCTGGAAAATGGATGGAAAAATGGTGGAAACTGTCGATGTTTCTTGTAATTTCATGGAAACATGTTGGAAAACTTGCGGTTTGTTCTGGAAACATGCTGGGAACATAGTGATTTGTCGTGGAACATGATGGACATGTATGGTGATTTTTCTTGTAAAACGGGGAGCATGGGTGATTGTTCGTGGAACAAAATGGTAAGTTGTGTAGAACATGATGGGCATATTGATATTGTTTTTGTGCAAAACTGCTGAAATGGTCTTTGAACATATTGAATATCTGACATGAGAATTTCCGTGTTTGACCTCTATGATAATGTAGATGTTAAATACAATAAACATTCAATAAACTAGATGCAACTCTATAAATAAGTAACCTGGATATGTGTGTACTCGTTCAGCAGGGGATAGGAAAGCAACTCATGCGTATTTAATTGGTATTTATCACTGGAACCACAAAGTGATTCACTCTTGTGATTGAAGCAACCCTGTCTTCCAGTGATGACCTTCATTAATCTTTACTTACATCCAATTGTGAAGTAGGAGTAAAGACATCAATCATGGCATGGGGTATGGGCCAAGAAAATCATTGCAGGGATGTGGGAGCTTCACATCAATAAGAACTATTGGGAGCTTCACATCCGAGATTGGCAATATTTCAGTGGATGAGAATGTGGATTCGCCATCAATTTTTTTTGTGGATTTCAACCAATTGAGGTTGAACATTTCAGCAAAGATCAGGCAGCAACCTCCAGGATTTTGGAACCATATTGATTTCATATCTGGGGGGCTTAAGTGTGATGGTTTGTGGAGGCCAATCTGAATGGATCTCCCAGAAAACCACATGGTGAGAGATGCAACAAACAAGATAGGGAGATTAAACCCAAACGAATCCGCATTCCATCCACTATATCGATGATGTGTTCAACTTGTATCCGAAATGTAATTAAGCAACTAGATTGAGCGTAGAAGCAGCAAAAGTGATTCCCCAACAAGTCTAGGCATCCTCACCAACAATCCCCTAGGTTTAGCCACATTCTTGTGCTATCTTGGGACAGGGTGCCACATTTTGCCGAGGATGGGATTTGTGGACAAACAGTTGATGGCTAAAATGATGGGCTGGTGGGGTGTCCCAGACGAAGACGCTTCGCCGGAAATCTGTGATTTGGAACTGGCATCATGTTACTGTAAAAAAAACATATACCATGGTATTTAAAATATATTTCTACCATAGTAACATCATGTTACTCCAACTGTATTTATATAAAAGATATATGCCCTCCTGTAAACTGACAGTTCGATGTGGAACAAGTCCATCATTTGTAGGTCGTTTTCCGAAGGGGAACCCTGGCTGGAACCACATGTTGTTAAACATTGAAATCTTTCATGTTTAATAAGTAAATCAACTATCCCATAGGATCCATGTATGCTATATATGGTAACATGGATCCCATCAATATACCCCAAATGTTAGCATATATACCATACATGGATCCTATGGGATAGGTAAATCAACTATTAATACAACTATAAATGGATCATGTTGAAAAACATCTTTTTGTATGGTTACCTGAGGGTATCAAGAGAATCTTCAGCCAGTTACTGTACAGGGTTAACCACCGATCCTCAGCTGGATCCTCCCAACAGGCTGCAGACGCGTTTGGACCACTGCAGTTCCAGCGATTTGTGCCTCGGCTGGCGTGGCTCGTGAGGGTCACAACTAATTTAGGCTTCACATATTTCAGGTAGTCTACAACTCTAGATCACGCTTCGAGTTGCTAGTTTCAGATATTAAAGTTACTTTCCATCCTGCTTTGAGGATTCTTAAAGGTAACTCCTTCCTGTTATTCACAATATAACTTAAATACATTATGGTCATTATCGGGAAATTTCCGAAATTATCCTAAAAATGGTGAAAAGATAAATTTACAGGAAACCCTCCTGTTTGAGGGTAGAAACCATGGTTGCCATGGTTTCCTGTAGTTTTTCCCCTCAAATATCTTATGTCAATCCGATGAAATTGGTAATTATAAATTTCCCCAATGATGTCCTAATTATCCAATGATTTCCAATGATATTTTTCAGGACTGATCTTTTCGGGTAGCAATTGTTTATCCAAATAATCCACTCAAGTCACTAAATTTCATCTGTTCGATGAAACCAAATCTCCCAAATCCGCAAGGATTTGTCCAATCTTCCACGAAATTCACCTAAGAAATCCACTCTTTTCCCCACAAATCCCAGGTCCGCCTTGTCCTTCAGCTTCTCCCGTTGCCTCCCCGCCGTGCCCGCGGGTCGCGCCTTCTTCGGCGCGCTGGTCCCGCAACTGGCGGCGCGCCTAGAGCGTGGGGAGGTCTCGCCGCAGGAGGCGCCGGGGGAAAACTGCGAAACACATATGAATTCCACGGTTATACCCTAGGGTAAACACATTTAACAAATGCCTAAAAGCCAGGGTTTTCAATAAGAAAATGATCTACAAATGATCAATTTTTCAGATCTATGTTGGTTTACAGGAGTAAAAATGTTGGTTATCTAATGGTTACAAAGATCCAAACCTAAATGGTTAAATTTGTTTTAAACAACAGACATGGGGAAGCTCTGCTGCTTCCCATTGAACTGCCTTGAACAGATATATGATATATGTGGGGAAGATGCTGAATGACAACCGCCAACATTCTATTGCAGGTATCTCTGGATGCTAATTATTTTGATTCTGGTTATATCCCATAGAACAGCACCATTGTATATCCCGATATTAAGCGGATAGAACTACCCAAATACATACTCCATCATATTCCAACTTCATCTGCTAGATTCTGCTAGTCCCCGATCATCTCCCGGTTTTGGGTCATAAGATGACACAGAAGTTTGCTTCTGGTCGGCTCATCCCACTCAGTAGCTTAGTTCACCCCAGTTATAAGTGGATTAACCCCTGGATTTTCACTGCCCGGCCATGTCCCGATGATTCCCGATGCCTCAGAGGCCACAGTCTTCCTGGTGAGCTTTTCCCAAGCGCATCTGCTGGATGATCACGCGGAGAGCTTGATGCGCTTGGCGCCGCTGATCGAGCGCCTCACTGGGGAAGTTGGACTGGGTGCCTGAAACTATCTCAAAATAAACCACCAAGAGAAATGGTGATTTAATGGGACTTGATGGAGATCACAAAAATGGGAATATCATGGGGATTGAAACACAATATAAATATACTGATCTATATACTGTAGAAAAAAAGATACTGATCTATATACACCAATCATGATCGGGGATACACCAATCGGTAAGTCAATGGAGATTCCCAGAGGCCAACGATGTGAAAAACAAGCCCCATTTTTTTGATGGAAAAAATAGCACCTATTTTTCATGGTGATGACTGGGGGATTGTGGTAGTATCCCATAAATAATATGGTGATTAAACAATTGATTAGTTGTTGATGGTGATGACTGGGAATAGTTTATGAAATTGTTTAATCACCTCATATCAAATCTTTTTTGTTTGTTTTTTTCAGATATGTAGCCAACTTGATATGATACGACGGTGTCACCTTTATAACCTGTTGTTGTTCCTGTTTGGGGCACAGGTTGGTGTTTTCCAAATAATCAACTCCAGGGGCTTGAGCAGGCATGGTGGTAACCGCGAAAACATGTCGAAATGTTTGGAACTTCATGTAGAAACATGGAACCCCCCCAAAAAAAGTAAGTGTCCAATACATATCAGGCATATCATAAACATTTATGAACCAACTGTTAGTTTGTTTGGAGGTTCTATGATGGCGCTCAATGTATTTTCCTTAGCCACTTCCGCCAGCTTCTCCCCCCGAGGAAGTCACCGAACGCGTTGAATGGCCATTGGATGGCACCTTTTTGCCGAAACGAAACGGGCAGGTGGTGTTGGCTGGTGAAAAATCTGAAATCCTCGACGAAAAAACAAAAGTGAATATGTATCCCTGATACTCCAGTCTGGTAGATTAACCCGATCTTTCGGAGACTTGGAGGCTTAATATTGATATGCTGATATGCACATATATATATTATAATATATTTATTATAATATATATATATTATAATATATTTATTATAATATATATATATATATATATTATTATATTATTATATAACTATATACATATATATATATTATTGTTACTACTATTATTATTATTATTGTTACTATTCTTATTATTATTAGTATTAGTATTATTATTATTAATATATAGATACGTGCTGCATGCATGCATGTAGATCGATGGTATCAGTATGGGTATGGATCATGTGGGGTACTCTAAACGTGGTTGCCCACCAACACATATGACGAAAATCTGCAGCTTTGACGTGACACGGGCCCTTCAAAGTGTTTCCAAGCCTTGGAGATGTGGACTTTCATGCACTCTATAGTTCATGGATGTTCATGGAGAAAACCATCCTGTACCCTTCAAGCTGCTAGCTTATGATTCCAATCTTATCTGTCTAACTCAGCATTTGTTTCACAACCGTTTTTTCATACAGTGAACCAAGTGGTCCTTTACCGTATTTCTGCACATAGTAAGTTCAATGGAAACGGCTAACAGCAGGACAACTTTTGGGCACCGGGAACGGCTTTGTCTCTGAGGCCTTGTTGGTTCCCGGCATCAGCCATTTAGCCAAAGCTTCGCTAATGGAGGTGCTTGCGAACCGAAGCAGTCGGGAGCCACGGTGTGGAGCTGACTGCGCATTTTTGCGGTTTTGCAAAGTAAAGGATGATGGGTTGGAAAGGCACAATAGTGCCACATCATCATGGTGATCTGGTGAATATTCAATGCATTCTAATGTTTTTGAACATGCCATTGATGACCCAGGTAGGAATTCGGAAGATTGTCCAGTTCACAACCAGTTACGTCTCCAAATTCTGTCTGTTGGTTTCTTTCTCTATGCGTCAAAACCTCATGGCCGCTAATTTCGACGCATCTGCATTTCGTTATTAACTGTGTAGGAAATGCTGGTGATAAAATCGCTGGCTCTACATTCACGAACCATAGTACATAGTAATTATGAGTATAAGGGGATTCCCCAGGGAGTAAGCCCGTTATAGCCACTAAAAACATATTTTTAAAATCAGAGCACAGGAATTCCAAGTCTAGTTTGGGGATTCCATAGAAGTTCATCAAAATTCTATTGGGAATTACATATATATATATAGTTATTATATATATATATATATACATGTATGTATATATACATATATGTATGTATATCTTATATTAGACCCACCGGGAACTGCAGGTGTCAAGCTAGGCAAACACTTGGACGGGACGTACTTTAAACATTTGAAATCCATGGCCCGACCAAGCCATTGGTCGCCAGATCTAAGGTCAGCTCTCCACGACCTTGTCCCCGCGTCAGTTGGCTCGTTTGGCCATTGGTTTCGGACAAGGACAGCTTCAGAGTCCCAAGCTGTGGCAGTCTTTGACCAAAGAGGCTGAGCCAGGGAGCGGCTGAAGACTGACGGGAAGGTTGTTTTTTTTTGTAGAATGATGGTCTTCTAGTGAATCATCATCATGTTAATAATTAGTGTTTTTTTTTGTGAATAATCATGAATAATCATCATGATGATTCAGGCCAACTTGTATGAATTAGATGTGTTGTTCGTATTGATGTGCATTGCCAAAGGTGCCAAGATTGTGTGGTGCCGAGCAATTTTGACACGCTTCCGCATAAGACATAACATAAAACCGAGGGAAGCCTGGCTGGGTACTTCAGTGGATGATTCATTGGCATTAAAGGGAAGTAATCATGTTATATAATGTCATACATTGCTCACCAGTAAATTATGTTTGTGATTAGTATATGTCTACAGTACGATTAGTCCAACACCTTCCGAGGAATTTGGTAAACAGTTCTATAGCTTAAATTCCCAAATACATCTCCCAATTTATCCTGAACTTTGTTTCTAACATCCAAATACCGCTTGGAATGCCTGATATGTGTTGGGAAAACCACGGAGCAAGAAAACAAGTTAATATATGTTGTTATTGTTCTTCATTCTACAGTTTATGAAATTATATATGGTTGATTAAACTGAATTTCATTACCTTGAATCACCATTAAATTATCATTAATTTTTCATGAAATAAATTCCGTTTAGTACTGATGGGGATGGCTTACTGTTGGGTTTACTATTGGGTTTGCCAATGTTTACCAATAATTATACGTCCATTTTATTCCCATTATATTTCCACGATACACCATTTATTTTGGTAAATCTCTATTTTTGTTGCTTATTTCATGGTTATCGTTGGTTTTCCAATTAAATTCCCATGATATTCCCACGAAATCACTATTCAATCACCATAAAATCCACCATGCCTGGGGTATATCACCATATATTCCAACTAATCTTCCATTAAATCACCACAAAATCCCAATTTTGAAATGTGTAAATCCACCAGCCGTTTCCGCAGGCCATGTCCAAGTCTGGTTCCTTTTCAGCGCCCGATACCTTGCGGCTGCTGGCCGGCTTGGATGCAGCAAAGGTGAACGATCGAAGCTGGGCGAAGCTGCGGTTGGGGGATGTGGCTTGGGGGTTGCATGTTTGTTGTTTTTCTTTGCTTGCTAATGATGTTGATATGTGTTTTTGTTTCATCTGATTTCAGTTTTAGCAGTCATGGGTTTGATGTGGTTTTATGATGTTTTATGTGGATTTGTTGGTTTTAATATGATGTTTAGATGGTTTAATATGATGTTTATATGGTTTTATATCGTTTTCAATATATTTGTTTTATATTGGTTGGGGTTCCAAATTACAATTGCCATACCCAATGACTCACCAGACATGTGATGGAGAAAACCCTCCATTTCTTGTCGAGGTTTATGGCGGTTTGGCACCACGTTCTTGTTTGGGTTTTCCCAGATTTCCTTTGTTAAGTTCGAAATTCCAAATGTTGGTCTTGCCTGATGACTTTACTTCTGCCATGAATTTTGTTGGGGTGCGAGGTGTTGTTCGGTGTTGCAGTTTTGGATTCGTATTACATTGACGGTGTTTGGTTTTTGTATCGTTTGGAGGATACCTATACTCCAGCTGGGTGGCTTCACGCTTTTTGATTTCCATTCACTGAGGGGATTATTGTTCAAACATGGTAACTGATGATCCTCTTGGATCATCTCATTTCTGTGATCTTTCGATAGACCTAATAGACCTAGACATATTCAAACACCGCTGCTCGCTTTTTCAAACACATCTCACAGGAAAGCTCCTGAAGATCTTTTGGGCACGTGTTGCCGAGAAGCAAGCGACTTGGCGTGTGGATGCAGCGGATTCCAGCGGAGAGGGAGACATCTGGGTCCTCTGCTGATTGAACTGTTTGCTATTGAAAATCACATTTTTTTGATTTTTAAAGGGTAAATCATCTATAAATGGCAATTGTTCCATGGCTATGTTAGATTGAAATATTGTTAGCCTACATTCCAAATTCCAGTTTGTTGCTGTTCCATACCGCTCGACACAGCTGTTGATCTCATATCACCGAGAAAACAAAAAGAAAAACATGATAGTTCATAGTGTGATGGATCTGTGGTTCCCGCTTTCTTCTACAGTTCTGCATGTATGCTCCCGGCTGAGCTGTGGCCCATTTGGTCACTATTTACTAGCTGGTATAGTTCCCTTTTAGTGGGATATTTTATGATATACTATATGATATACTCCATTTGCTCACCATCCAAGTCGGTTTATCCGAACAATAGATAACAGATATTTCGCCTGAGATAATACATATATTAAATAACTATATATATATATATCTATCTATATATATATATATATATCATATTAACTACATATATCATTCATATCTCTTGTCCTCTCTGTTTTGGGACAACGCCAGATGTGGATCTCGGATGTGAGGCAAAGTACCTTGCCGAAGAATTGTTGGCCTTGCTGCAGCTTTGGCCACGTCTACCGCCAGAGCTGCGGTCCGACGAGCTGCCACGCTGCTTGACGTGAGAAAATCGCTGGGTTTGACGTGAGAAAATCCTGCCCAAATCAGTGCAGGTGGTTTCAAAGAAACAGTTTCAGCTCGAAGCTGTGGCGAATATATCTGGTTGGTGGTTTGGAACATGAATTCTGTTTTTCCATATATTGGGAATGTCATCATCCCAACTGACGAACTCATATTTTTCAGAGGGGTAGGTATACCACCAACCAGAAAAGAACCTCCCAAGAGATAGAACAAGAAAATACAAGAAACACATATAGCAACATTGCGATGAATTGCTTTCTAGTTGTTTTTTGGGGGCTGCGGCTACTGTAGGTTTGTGTTAAGTTGTGTTTAAGGTGTACATGGAGAAATACATGAGAGATATACTACAGCCAGCTGGAAAACCCAGATGTTTTTTGCTTCGTGTATTCAAATCTAAATGGTCAAATATTGGCTGGTTGGTGGTTTGCAACATTTTTTCCATAATATATGGGATAATCCTTCCCATTGACTTATATTTTTCAAGATGGTTAAAACCACCAACCAGTTGGCCATGTTTGATTGTTATTGGTGATGCTCCTTTTACGCTAAGATGTGTGGATTGGATTTGTTGTCCATGGAATTTGTTTCTTGGACAAAGGAGCTATTTTGCGTTACTGTCGATCTTCAATTCCATGGAATTCTGTGGTCCATAATGGACTTCATTTCCCGGTTCCAACACCAAGTTGGTTCCAAGTTTCAACACCTTGCCCAAAATCAGACCAAATCATGAAAGTTTCATTGGTCCATCAGTTCACCAATTGATTCTGAATAGCTAGTTGTTGTCAACTTGAACACAGTTGGAGAGAGTTGGAGATTGAGTTTGGAAGTCTGGACCCTCTGGCAGTCAAACATGGCAACTCCCCCCCTGTGTGTAGATGCTTTTCCTGTTTAAGATGTGTGTTTCTTGCTTTGCCATGTAGATCTACTGAAATCCCACGTGTTGAGGGTTCAATCCCCATCGGCCACAGGCTCGTCCATTCACGACATTCCATTGAGTGGCCAGTGTTTGATGACAAGAAAAGTCCCAGAAACCATGGAATTCTTGAGGTGCCCGATAATTTGTTCTACGAACCAATAGTCATATCCCATATCAAATGGCTGGTTGGTGGTGACTGGAACATGGCTTTTATTTTTCCATATACTGTATTCGGAATAATCATCCCAACTGACTTTCATATTTTTCAGAGGGGTTCAAACCACCAATCAGATGGTGATGTAATGGGAACAAAGCAACCTCCTGAGTATCACTAAGGAGACCTGATGAAGCACCTCCGCACTCGCTTGGAGAGCCCCTGCCTGTTTGTTTTAACGCTTTTTTGTTCAACCTTAGCTGGATGCAATATCGTTTATCAATGATGTTTATCATTTGTTTGTTTTTGTATGTTGTTTTAATGTGTTGTGTTAGTCTTCTGTAGTTTTTTTCTTAAGCCGCGAAACATGCTGGGATGAACACGGATGATCCCGCAAGGTAGTGAACAAAAGGGGGGCATCTAAATCCCTGTCAAAGACATGTTTTTTGTTGGTAAACTTGATATTGGGATGAACTATACATGCAAAGTTCAGACATGTACCTGCCGATGCCAGCAGGACTGTTTTGAGCGACCCCATAAGAGCGGGGCGTGATGGTTGAGTGTTGGGCGTGTTTGTAATTAGCATGGTGGATATGTGATTACGGAGACAATCACAGTAGGCTTGGTATCGCACATCCCCAGAAGCATCGGATGTTTTGCACTCTTGTAGTCAATCACTGTCTGAAATAAGTGAAGGAAGTGAAATGAAGTGAACGGCTATCTTTAAATGATATTTCAGGTTGAACACCGGACATTTTCAGTTCTGAGCTTGTTTTTGTTGGTGCAGCAATCTATGTATTCAGAGTTTGTCGAACATGCATGTCTGGTTGGTGGTTTGGAACATTTTTCCCCATATATTGGGAATGTCATCATCCCAACTGACTTTCATATTTTTCAGAGGGGTAGGTCAACCACCAACCAGATGTGTATTATAATGGGTATACTGAAATTGAACTCCTGGACAGCCGTGCTTCCACATCACCCCGTGCGCCAGCCCTCGAGCCGCTCAGGAAAGGAACCAAGGGGCTCGGATGGGTGTGCCCAGGTGAGTTGGCTGTGGACTCTTGGCGAAGCCATCATCCAATACCCGGCCTGGTAAACGTTTACATGACGAACTGGAAAGATTCACCATGTTTAATGGGAAAATCCACCATGATTGATAGGTAAATCAACTATACCCTCTGGTAGCTAAACAATCATATGGTAAATCATCGTTTTTTAATATGTAAATCAATTATTTCTATGGCAATTTTTAATAGCAAACTGTTAGTTTACCAGGCCGGGTAGATGTGGTTAGGTTTCCATAGTCATGGACCCCCAAGCTCGCTGGATGATTTCCATGGGAAAATCCCATTCATTTTCACATAGTGATGAGATGGAAAATCCCATAGTGATGAGATGGCAAAGTAGTTCATTCACCTTCATATCTTAAGTTCAGCCCTATTCAACTCACAGATATACCTGTTCCATAAAAACTGGCGAATACGTATCCCTATGTATGGTTCTGGTGTTGGAAACACGTGAAGCAACTGGTAACGTGCAGGGTGAATCCCAGATCATCCCAAAGCCCAAGGATGGAAGTTCCATGTATCACAAAAGCAACCACGAAAATTTATCCTCGGCCTTCAGATGAGAGGTTTGGATCAGGGGGTCTGAACGTGTCTGAACTTTGAACTCATGAAGATTCCATGCCCCTATAGCTTGTTTTTGAATCGGAAAGGTTTGATGTCGGTGGACCAAACAATAATGGTTACAGTAGTCAAAACTCAAGTTGGTTTGTGTACTTACTGTCAGGCAAAAGGGATATGCACAAAATGAAACTAAATGGTATTGGCTGATGGCCGGAGAACCCAAGAGCTCCATGATGGTATGTTTCCATCCTTCTTTGTCTTTGAAATGATGATAGATTGTTCAAGCTTTCTGAATCGACACCTTTTTCCCAGGGATTTTCCAAATCCAATGATTTCCCCAAAATATCTGTATCCCTCTGCGGATACCAACTGGTTGGTGGTGACTGGAACATGGCTGGATTATGACTTTCCATGGATTATAGTGGTTTAATGGATTTTAATGGATGTTTCCATAATATATTGGGAATGTCATCATCCCAACTGAATTTCATATTTTTCAGAGGGGTAGGTCAACCACCAACCAGCCAAAAATAAATATCTATCTATTCTATCACCAGGTTCTTGAGCAATGATAGACATCGATCCCGGAACCTTTGCTTCGAAATCGTTTCAAAAAAACAACACATTCCAAATCCCACCGGAACGGCTCTCGGTGTTAAGCACCATGGTTTCCCTATCGATTTCTCCAGATTTTCTCAACAAAAAATCACCAAGGAGTTGTTGGAGTGGCTGCCCTCCAGTCGTCGTCTCACCGGTCGTCCTCTCGACCTACGGCTGCTGCGCGCCATGCTGCTGCAGCTGCCGCGGCAACTGCGCAGCGGCCCGGAGACGCGACAACGACTGTGCCTTGGGTTTATGGTGGGCTGGTGCAGCATGGTGCAGCAGCAAAAATGAATTACAATAGGATCCTTAATGGATATTTAATGGATCTTTAGTATTGCTAGACTGCTAGATATTTCAATGGATATTCGATATTTAGTAGAGAATTTCAATGGATATCGAATATAGATATTGAATAAAGAATGGTTAAAGCCATGTTGATATGTCATGTTGATGGGATGGAACCTATTTAAATGGTGATACAACAGAATACAATATGTAGGATAGTTAATTCATGACTTAACTAGCAGAACATTGGGTTGCAAGGAGACTGTAGTGGGATATAGTGGGATGTCTCAGTGTAGACGGACTGGTGAAGAGTTCAAGAGTTCAATCAAAAAGGGAGGAGGCGAGAAGGAGGAGGCACTGACACACAATCTAAAGACAGTCACCTGACAGGTGGTGAAAACGGACTGGAAGGAACTCTCCGAGCAAAATTGGATCATCTACGAATTCGATGGATGTAGCCAGGAAACTTCCCTATCCAAAAAACCTCTGTGAATTTGCCATATTTCCTCAAGAAATGATCCATATTCATAGAATTTCCATCAAAGTCACCAGATTTTCCCCTACATCTTGACATCTTCCTACCTTTTTCTGTTGGTTCAGACCCCTTCCAGGTTGAGCGCCCTCACCACGGACCCGGAGCTCTGGTCCAAGGCGCGCAGTGAGCTGCTGCCGGACGAGAAGTTCCACCGTGCGCTGGGGAAGATCTGCCAGGCGCTGAAGTGGTCGAATACGCTGCGCTGTGATTAATCAAAACTAGGGATTTTCAACCTATGGGAGCTTTCAATAGTTTTGGGACTTTGGGGAGTTTCAACCTATGGTTGATAGTTGATCTATGTTGATCTAATATCCCCATTGATAGTTGATTTACTTATTGAATTAGTGAAGGCTAGTAGGATTTATGGGATCTGAAATGATTTGAAGGTCACAGACTTTCTGAGAACTATATGGGAGTTATGGGATTTATGAAACATGGTTTTATTTGAGAACCTTGGGTCAACCTTAGTCTTTTCTGGTGTGGCCGTATTTCGACCGTCCAAAGATTGGGGGGTTCAAGTCATTCAAGGAGTGATGGACGTTGAAATTATACGTGTTTTGTAAAGGTGAATTAAGCAACACAATATTGGGTTGAAAATAGTTGATGGGCATTTGGAAATTCCAAGGAAGCTATAGAAGTTATGTGTAATATATATATATATATATGGGTGCAAGTCAAAATAGGAGGTCCGGAACAAGCTCCGGGACCACACCCGTTCCATACCCCCGTTCCATACCCCCGTTCCATACCTCCTTGAAGGATCCGTTCCATAC
>Ga0126342_10003788_pt1 | contig 25346 bp, 19 predicted proteins | sample Cyp1metagenome_FD_92528 | JGI IMG/M metagenome (GOLD analysis project Ga0126342, IMG submission 92528) | Coral microbial communities from Lord Howe Island, Old Settlement Bay, Australia - Cyphastrea 1 metagenome | ecosystem: Host-associated > Invertebrates > Cnidaria > Coral ... | reverse complement strand
TGCCCAGGTCCTCTGATGGAAGCGGCTCAGCTGGTTTCGAAGGCACTTCACGGTCCAAGGGAGCTTCTTCCACTTCATCATCTAGAGGCTCTAGAGGACTCTTCTCAGAAAGCTGTGACTTGCTGCCAGGTTCAGGACTCTCCTGGCTCAGTTCGGATGTCACTGCGGCAGAAGGGTTGCTACCGGACTGCTTCCATGTCTTTGTTTTCTTTGTAACTATAGTGGCCACGGGGAAGCACAGGGTAACTAAGAAACAAGAATCAAACAAGATAAATCTGAAGGAAAATAAGAATGTCCGGCCAAAGATGTTTTTTCATAAAAGGAAAGGAAACACCTTTCGCAGTACTTCTCTGGAGAAATGTATATTGACGACGCAAACAATACCAGCATGTATATACTTCTTAAAATCCCAAAACATACTCTTTGTTATACTATATTAGTTGCAACAGACTTCCATTGAAAAAGGAACAAAGTACTTGAGAAAGGGAACACAATTTGCCACCAAAACTCTTGTGATAATCTGATGTACCAAAACGGCCACCACAACTGTTCCACAACCACCATCATCAAACACATCTTCTAAACAAGACTCACTTCGTGCAACAACCGTGTTCTGGAGCTCATCATACCCGTCGGAATCATGGACGCTTTCCTGGGCACACGAGCGAACAATCCACAAAAAGGCTGATTCTGAGTAGGATCATGGGGGTGATATTCTTCCGTTTGCTAAAAATCAAACAATTGAAGCAGAGTACATCAGAGTACTCTTGAATGACTTTCAGCTCCAAGCGATAAACATCTGGAAAAAAAACATTCGCAAGAAACAGTCGATTCAATCTCTGTTTCGCCCAAACAAGAATTACTCAAAACACATCTTAGGAATCTCAGACCAAAGCAAAATTGGGGAAAAACACGGTACATTCAATAAAGCAGGCTCCATCATGGCTATATCATAATTTAGTCATAGAAGTGTCTTGGTCGCTCAGCTCTAGCTGGGGCAACTATTATGTCATACCTGAAATCATCGCTGCAGATTAGCCCATCTCATTATGCCATGGATTCCTCAATTAATTGTATAATGAATCAAATAATTGCTGGTTGGTATTTTCAACCCCTCTGAAAAATATGAAAGTAAGTTGGGATTATGATTCCCAATATATGGAAAGTCATACAACTCATGTTCCAAACCACCAACCAGATATGGTTTAACAGGTATTTCCTACCATATACCCATGATTACCATATTCACCATGAACATCTGAACATCTGTGATCCATACGAACAGGATCCATAGGGCATATGCCATTGGTTTCACGCTCTCCTACCGGTTCACCAGTTGAATATGCGACCGACCTGGCCGGCTATCTTCCTGTTTCACGATGCTGGAAACCACCATTAAACATGATGTTTGATGATGAAATACTGATGGTTCACTGGTTGGTGGTTTTAACCATCTTGAAAAATATTAGTCAAATGGGAAGGATTATCACATATATTATGGAAAATAAAACATGTTCCAAACCACCAACCAGTAATGGTTCAGGATGTTTATAATGTTTCATGATATATTATCTTCTTTGTCATAATGTAACATGATGATGATACCAGATGATACCCTACGGATGCAAGCACATTCTCAGAACGTGCTGGGGTATGATTTAGGGTTAACTGTACTTCCCTAGGGTCCTAGACAACATGTCGATCCATATAAAGAGTCAAATACTCCATATCCAAAAACATATGAGTTTGAACTTGGAGTAGCCCAACATTTGGATGGTTAATCATGGTTAATCATCATGTTCCATCCAATTTCATTGGAATCATTTCAGACACGCCCATATGGAATCCATATGGCCCATATTCATGACCAGGTTTACTATGGCAGATCTATAAATATTGCGGGCTGAAAACCAACAAAAGAACTGGGTTCATCATGTGTATTCCCATCAGAGCTAAAACAAACAACATGATACATGCCCATGATATTCCCATTGCATCCAATGATACAGGCTGCCAAAAAAAAACAAGTTAGCAAACTTGGTGAACATAACTCCAAGTTTGCGTTTGGCTGTATGGTAGATATATCCAACTACAGTTATGGCCCTTAAGAGTTATGAAATGGGCTTATAGTTATTATAACCTTAGTCGAAGTCAAAATTCAATACCTGTTAAGGTCCACAACTGTTCATTGGGAGGCCCACCTTGCCCGAGCTTCACTGGCTTCGCTCTTCGCCACGCTCTCCGAAAGGACATCTTCACAACTCTCCTCCGTGAAGCGCGAGAGCTGTGCCGGGTCCTGGCGTGACGAAAAAGCGATGTTGGATTTTTACTTTGAATAACTTTCCGAATTAAGTTTGAGGAACATTTGCTTTAAAAAAATCGGGCTTACATTCACAAGCTTTCTCGCGGAGCACTCTTTAGCAATAATTTTGAGCCGTAACTTTGGGAAATTGCTTTCGGGAACACTCTTGGGAATAATTTTGGGGACCAATTTTGGTATTTTGGAGGACAATTCTGGGAAAATTTCGGAAATCAATTTTGTAAAGTAAATTTTGGGACCAATTTTGGGCATGGCCAGGTGGTAGATGCTAATGAAGCATTGGAGGTGGAAATCCGCTGCCACATCGCCATCATCGAGGAGGTCGATTTCGTCGTCGGCCACATAGTTATAGACTTCTTTATTCTTTGTATAATTCCCACTTGGTGATTACCAAATGGAAATGCACGGACTCGTCCAGGTCTTCGTCCCTGGGCGACCTATTGAGGTTCCCAAGCGCCGGCGGCACTGGCTGGCGGGAAGAAGTCCTGCTGAGAAAGCAAAACTCGTTGACCTCACAGTCTCGGCATTGGTCCAGACTGAGGAACGGAAGCACCAAGCCTATGACTTGGTTGTCCTTGTTTGCATGGAACCATATGGGGATCCTTTTTGACATTTCCGGCATGTTGTCAAAGAAGGCAGCATCTTGCATGGCCACTCAATCTGAGTGAAAATGTTGTGTGCGACACATGCCGCAATATGTTAACATCTTGAACCCACCAAGAAACAACAGTTCGAAGGCGTATAACAATGTTATACTCAAGTGATACCCATACAAATAAAACTGCATCAACTACGTTGAGTTTCGTCTTGTTTGAAGGTGACAAATCCTTAAGCTGCCTGGTTCCTCTATCCTTAAGCTAGGTAAAGAAAATGATTATTTAAGCTTCAGTGGTGCTGAAGTCGCTGAACTTGCCATGCTCACCATCTGGGCCAACCTCCTTGACTCAAGGTCCTCAATCCTCCCACCACTGCAAGACAGGCTACCTTTCCCCTTATGCCCTTTGCCTCCACAAGGCAAACCCACTCATCTAGGGTTTTATGGTCTAGGACCAGAATTTTGTTGAAACCTGCCCTCCACAAGCTGCAACACAGCAGCATGGAACCCCTACTGCGGGGCTTGGGTCACTGGTGATGAGTCTGACAAGTGCTGCCACTCACGCATGTTTTTTTTGGCGTTTGTCCTCTTTTTTGACCCAACAGATGTTTTTTATTTTTGTTTTGTTGTTTTTTCTTTCAAACAAGCTCGAAAGGTTGCTTTTGTTTTTTGTTTTTGTTTGGACTCAATGTTTTCATTTGTTGTTTTTTGCTTTTCTTGAGTTCCAAAATCGCTGTATGTTTTTTCTTCGGAGAAAACTGGATGGTTGATTTCATGGAAACTCCATCTATAAATGGATGATTTTAGAGTGGAAGTCACATGATATTGATGAGACCTGCTCGGGGAACATGTGAGTTATTTTTCTAGCCTCATCATTGCTGTAACTGGACAGCCTGATCATTGATAGCACAACTCATTTATTTGCATTGTAGATTGCATAGTTTAGCTATCAATGATGAGGCTTGGTAGGACTGTTTTGAGTTTCCGAGCTGCTCGGGGAAAAATCATGGCACAACAATGGGAATGTATCCTACAAGGTGGGGTCCTCAAGGTATGTTTGTTTATAAAGACCATGAACAGCTATATGTATCATAACCATAGTGAAATTGGAGCTGTATATACAGGATGGGGTCCCCAAGATAGCTAAGTTGCCTTATAAGTGGCTTAACTATGGTTTATGGTAGATATAGCTATAGTTAATGGTGGTTATATATAATGGTTTATAAACCAAGTTATAACTGAGGGGCCCCATCCTGTAGGTATAATATAGGATATAATTTTATGTTATAATAATCACCCGACTTAAGCCAACGAAACTGGGGCCGCGAACTTCGGCCCCTGCGAACTTCGGATGCGGAACATGATACAAATCACTGCCACTGTCAGGTCTGCTGGGAGCCTATATAAAGCCTTGCAACAAGCAAAGTAACTTCGGAAATTTTGGTAAATGAAAATAAATTTTCGGTTGGTTTTCCGCTGCACATTCGGTAATTATGAGTTTTTAGATGGAAATAAATGGCATAATTTCCGATCTTAGCGAAACTATTTATGGAAAACCCGAGCGAAATGGGAGCTATAATCCAACTTAGCTAAACTAAATAATGGTAATGAGAATGGCAATATAGTGCAAACAAACCCTATTTAATGGCTATATATATAAAAAAAATGATAAACAATACCCCTATCCCATCTCATTATATATACTAAATGGTTGAAAATGCCCTCCCGTTCATATGGGTTATCATAAACCCCAACAAATGGGGTAGTAATTACAACTCCCAACAGATTAACCAATCAACCAGGTTTTTTTATATAATTCTCTGAGAGAGCATATTCATGCATATTCCCATTCAACAAAAATAAATAAATAATGGTTCTCCTTCCCTCAAGTTACAGTAAGTGTATAAGCCTCATTCACTATAGTACACTATAGTTGTAGCTAGCATATGAACTATAGTTACCATAAATTCTAGTTACCATATCCATAAATAGTTACCATATCCATAAATTGTAGTTCACCATGGGTCCCCAGCATGATCTGAGCTTCACCTCCTTGCCGGCCTGGCCTCCGCATCTGCGAGAATCTGCTGCCGCACGTCGCCAAAGAGGTCCTCGGCCAAGTCCTGGAAACAGCATTCGAACATGAAACAAGTATCTACTAATCCATACCATGATTATATCATACCATGATTATACCGCTAATAATATATATTTTTTTCATTCTGCAGCAGTAGAAGTCCAGGCTTCGTGCTGTCATGCACTGAGAACTGAGAACAGACAGGCCGACGTTGTAAGCCAAGTCTGCTATCGGAGACCCTGGCCTTGATCCTCGCTCCGTTGCAAAGCATTGATCACTCCCAGGACAAACAAACCAGGTGTTTTGATGCGCATCACGCATTGCTCGTGCCACAATTGGAGGTGCTCCATCGAAATCGTGAGCATGGCAGCGAACATGTTGAAGGAGTTGGGCAGTATCCAAGCCTTCCTTGTCGAGCGTTTGAAGCAAGAGGGGAGGCAGCGTGGTGCTGGTTCCAAATGCATGTTGCCTCAACAAACAATGAAACGCACTGCGAGCATCCACAGAGATGACTGCGCAAGACATGCGCTTGGCTGCAACGTAGTTGGTGTAGAAACGCAACAATCTTTACTATTATTATATATTAATTATTATCATCATTATTATTAAGCTATATGATTATACCATATTATTACTATAATACTGTTCTTTGTGGGTATTATTACTATATCATAAACCATGCTTCAATGGGAGATCTTCAGGATCCGAATTATTGGAGGTACCGATTCCATATATTTTTTGGCCGATTTTTCAGGCCTAAATTTTAGGGAATCTCCCCACTAACGTACCTCCATGGGATGTAATCCCTATGGATGGTAAAGTCCAAATGACCATTTGTTGGGGGGATTTCAATGATGATCAATGCTATGGAATTCTGGTTCAATAGTAGTAACTGTTAACCATACCCTATGGATCCAGTCGTACCTTTTTAGGAAGTACAACTGAGGTATGATGACTCGGGGGTTAGCCGTACCTTCTCCGACAGTGGCCATAGGGAATGATATTCATTGGGTTCGGGAAAATCTACAGGAAAACCCCATATCTAATGGTAGAAAAACATGGTTTCCTGTAGAGGTTCCCTTAAACCAATCCAATGAGATATGGGAGTTTCATAAAGAGAGTGAAATATACTGGGATAGTACCCCCCAAGACAATAAAACATAGTCCCTACATAGTCCCTACAGATTCCTTACGCAGTGGGTTTCCCATTGGAGAAAAAAACATCTTCAGCAAATCCATGGGATATAATGGCACTTGTGTAGGGATATACAGTAATTGGGATATGATATAGGATGTAATCTATAATGGTATATAATGGCACATCAATGTGATATACGGAGATATTATGGCTATGCGAAAGGGATGTAATGAATGGAATTCAATGTTAGTTTATGGGGATACAATGGGGATATAAGTGGGATATAACAAATCAACTAACGGGATATGACTAATATAGAAACAAAGGATAGAACCGCGTTCACATGGGAATTTCATAGGAATAATGTGGATATAATGGGGATATAGTGGGATTATACAAGTTGTTGGGAATATATTGGCAAAGCAATGGGAATAATCACAAAACAAAAATGGCTACAAGAGAACCCACACCCCCCCCAAAGAAAAAAAAGCTACTGTTGGTTTACAAGTTTATAACTGCAGGCTAGGTATGGCTCGGTGTTGTGTTTTTTTTTAATATCATATCATATCTATGGTTTAATGGGGTTATTAACAAACTTGGATTTCGACTTTGGTCCTTCCCAATCAAAAAATGGATTGGTTGGTGCAAAGAAACTGCAGATTTTTGTTGCATGAAACCATAGGATTTTACGGAGAATTGCAGCAAACTTGGGGACTTATATACTGGGTCATACTGGGTATTCCTATGGGTCAGTGCACAATCCCTAATGAACCAGGTTGAATTAAATTATATAACTACTTTACAACACAACAAGTTCTCCTTGTTCCAAGCGGCTTTCATGGCTTCAGGGAAGAATTTAAGCAGGACATAGTGGTTGTATTGAAAAACTTATGTAAACAATTCAGGAAAAACATGAATTCTTCGGTGAAGAAACCAGCAAATTCCTGTCTTCAAACCAGACAAGTTTGGATCTTCAAGAAACATGGGGATCTTTGGCAAGACATTCAAGATGTTCACCGTTCACCGTTCAAGACATGGTGGATGGTAAGGCGACCTCATGGCAGCTCCCTCATGGCGAATCCTGCTGGCACCACTTCTTGGCCGCATGTTCTTTCGCACGAGTGAGGGTCTTAATCAACAACAAACACACATCTTTAACCAAGACAAGCTCAATTTCAGGCACATGTCGGGTTTAGGTGGTGTACGGAAGAACGATTGGGATAAATCCAATTAAGATACGCATGCAGTTCTACAAACCCAAATGTCACCTTTGGGTCCTCCAAAGATTGTAAAACATGGTACTGGGGTGATCCTTGAATATCTCAGAACGTGGATAATTCTTTGGGAAATATCTCAGTTACGAAGCATGCAGTTACTAATGTCCAATCTCCATGTTTGTTGATTCATAGGCCCTAGGCATTCTGGTTGGTGGTTGACCTACCCCTCTGAAAAATGTTGGAGTTCGTCAGTTGGGATTATGAAATTCCCAATATATATGGAAAGTCAAAAAATCATGTTCCAAAATGTTCCAAACCACCGACCAGAATCATGTAGCACATATTCATCCGTTATTTTACTTGCACTATTGATTTTTCACAATTATCCAATCTGAATTTATTGTAGCAGTGTATTATATATATATCTATCTGTCGGCCGGAATCCAAAATATTCCATATACGATGAAATAAATTAAGTCCAAACATCGTCCCAACCGAATCTCCCAGCGGCACCGCGTTCTCGTCGTTCTCATCAATGGACTCCACCGGTGAGGCGCTGGCAGGGCCTGGCGGCATTGGGAAATCGGTTCAAAAAAACAGTTAGTCCAATTGGAAATACATAATGGTACTTATCATCAATTGGAAATCTGTTCTTATTGATTGTATATAAATAAATCCATCAATTGGAAATCCATCATCCATAAATCTATCTGGTTGGTGGTATGCCTACCCCTCTGAAAAATACTAGTCAATGGGAAGGATGACATCCGTATATGAAATGGAAGATAAAAAATGTTTGAAACCACCAAACAGCTATAAGTCTATAAGTGGGATTTCTTTAATGGGCATGTGAATGGGAATTAAGGAACATAATTTATTATGGGAACAATGGGCATTTAGGACAATGGGCATTTCAATTGGGAACATCATCTATATTTGGGGGGAATTGTCCAGACAACAAAAACACACGTGTTTGATTACCAAATGGTACAGTAAGTCCCAAAAAAACAAACATCTGCTAGCTAGCATAAGAATATTCCATTCAATCCAAGAAGTTATTAGCTACATTGCAACTGGGATGCTCTGCGCAACCTTATAGATAGGATAGTTGGGCTATCTTAGAATAATATGAACCGGTTAGGCTACAGTATGTTATGTTTATAATATATCCCTGAAAAAGGGATTGCTGGGTTGCCGGATGCAGATTGGATAATTACAACGCACGTTTTGATCCTGAAATCGGCCAATGTTTAAAGTTCATACCATGTTATATCCAGCATTTTTAAAGTAACTATTATAGTAATCAGTGAATAGGAATGGATCGAATTTTCCAATTTGGGATATGAGTAGAACAGTATATAGAACTGTGGATGGTTGCGAAATCCTGCACCACCAAACGGATGGTTGAAACCCATCCAAAATTATGGAGTGTTTAGCACCGCTTTCAGCTGGTGCAGGATTTCGCGTTGCCATCCACGACTTGGCGAGTTGGGCTGGGGGCGGTGTTTCGAATGGATTTTTTTTTTAAGATCTAAAGCCCTAGGCATTCTGGTTGGTGGTTGGCCTACCCCTCTGAAAAATGATGGAGTTCGTCAGTTGGGATGATGAGATTCCCAATATATGGAAAGTCATACAATTTATGTTCCAAACCACCAACCAGAATCATATAGCACATATTCATCCGTTATTTTACTTGCATTATTGATTTTTTACAATTACCCAATCTGAATTTATTGTAGCAGTGTATTATATCTGTCGGAATCAAACATATCCCATGAACGATGAAATAAATTGAGTCCAAACATCGTAGCATGATTCTATCTATATCTATATCTATAGCAAGCCACAAACAGATAGAACAGCTTGAACATCCTACTAAGATATACTAAGATAGCAGTGATTTGACCCTTTTTAAATTTCGCTTCACCAGGAAGTTTAGGCCTTGCATGTGGAAGCTCCGGAATCTTGGACTTGGATCACGTGGAGCAACTCCCTGCTGCAGCTCTTCCTTGGCCCATGAAACGTCCAAGAAACATGGGGTGGTTAATGATATGGTTAATAATATCTAACGGTTAACATATGGAAACATATATATATATATGGTTAATGATGGTTAATAATATCTGGTTGGTGGTTTTTCGCCTACCCCTCTGAAAAATCATGGAGTGAAAGTCAGTTGGGATTAATATTATTCCCAACTGAATGGACAAATAAAATTCATGTTCCAAACCACCAACCACTAATGGTTCCCATGATTTATGGAGATGTTCATGGCATTCATGGATGATTGAAAATTGGCTTATTTTCCCCAATGATGAAAAAAAACAAAGGACATATGATGACAAATCAGTGATGTTTTCGGGATATCCTACTTTCAAACAAACAAACCCACATGGAAACTTTGGAACACATGAAGAATAATCATAAATTAAACATAGTAAAAACACACATGAAATATAAGAGTATGTTTGAAAGTTGTTTCGAACTTCATGCTGCGGGCTTCAATAGACACATGTTTGACAGCTTATACTCTAGAATCTCTATCGCTTTCGCAGGACAGTCACCTACAAATTGATGTGATTTAAGACCTTGTATTGTATCCCTATTTTATCATAAATTCCTTACAACAGATCGCACGAACTTTGGGGATGCTTTGGTTTTGTAATGTTTTGTTATGACAGACCGCCTTCCAGGACTGTGTGCCCAAGGTGAAAAGAAATTTGTGCCCTCTAGCGACTCTGATGCCCACAGAATAGCTGCATAACAGCGGCTTGCTGCCCATTGTCACTCCAGCCAAAGTGGTCACTGGGACCATTGAGGGCAACCTGTTAGATCACTAAAATTGCCAAAAGGGAGTTCTTGCTCGAATGAATAGATGAAACTCGCGGTTTGACCGTTCAGAAGATTACCCTTTGGCAAACGTTTACATATATAACAATTGAAAATCACCACTTTTAAGTTCAGTAAATCAACGAACTCAATGGGCCATTTTCCATAGCTTTTTCTATGTTTACCGGAGGGTAGACCTTTCAGCACCTTTTTCGAAACTCCAGTCCATCCAGTGGATTTTCCCATGCCAAGACACAAAATATCTCCGCCTTTTGGCCACCTAAACCGCAGCGGCGCAATCGCCCGATGTGGGTCGACGTCGTTATTTTCACAGGCAACTGTTAAGGGCCATAACTGCATATGAACATCAGTGAATAGGCGTACCTCAAAATTGAGTGGAGTATCATCATTTTCGCCATTGAAGTAGCCATTTCTGAAATACAGAGGCCTTAAAAAAAGGCCTTATATACGGTACAATGTGGCCCCCCCCCAGTTATAAGTTGGTTTATAAGCCCCAGTAACTATAGTTTATAAGTACCATAAACCATAGTGAAATTGGAGTTATGTTCACCAACTTAGCTATCCAACGGGGGCCTCACATTGTAGGTACCTCCATTTTAGGATCCTGAAATTCCCATCGAAATTGCCATGTTTGGCACCGTGTTTGGCACCGTGTTTGGCACCGAAGGGTAGCGATCCCAATGACCCAACGCCACGCCTCGTGGCGCCGCTTCCGTTGCCGCCAGAACTTCTGGATGGGGCGACAGGCAGCGCTGCGACGGTGATCTTCCACCTCTGGGTCTGAAGAATTCATGGCCAGTTTTCAACACTGAAAACATGGGGTGGTTAATGATATGGTTAATAATATCTAACGGTTAGCATATGGAAACATATATATATATATGGTTAATGATGGTTAATAATATCTGGTTGGTGGTATACCTACCCCTCTGAAAAATATGAAAGTCAGTTGGGATTATTATTCCCAATATATATATATAAGGAAAAATAGAAAATGTTCCAAACCACCAACCAGAAATGGTTTGTATACATGGAACCAACCCATGACCCCAAAAATTGACATAAAAAATATTCGATACCTTTGGTTCTAAACATCTAAAAAAAAGGTCATTTGGGTTCCAGCTAGTATATGTATATTAATATTTGTTTATATGTGTATACATATATATATATGCATAATAATACATTGTGTATATATATATGCTATGTATTGCATGGCTACGAAACAAAACAAGAAAACACATAGTATTCTGGATGTTCAGTACACTCTGAAAAAGAGTTTAGTTGCACAGTGCATTCTTCAGTTGCGTCTTAAACATAAACCCTCTCGACACTCACTACAATGTGGGGGCCCCCAGTTGTGTTTGTTGCTTTATAAATCCTATGAATAGTCTCATATAGTTATTTCAGTATCATAAACTCAATCGTTACCGGATTTATGTTCACCAGCTTAGCTATCATAAATCAGCTATCAATCCCATGACATCCCCATTGTTGTTGCTTAGATCAACATGTTCCAATGGTTTGGCTCTCTTTTTCACGGCCCCACAGTCACTATACTGGTGCCGCCGGCCTGCGCCAATTGTTTCCTCAACGACACTTGCACTTTTCGAAGCTCCTCGCGAAGAGGGCCAGGATGGGGATGGTCATAAAACCATTCATGTTACCCTCTGGTAAATTAACATAGACCCTGGCAGATAGGGGTTGGAAGACTAGTTTCCATTAAAAATTGGTGATTTTCAGGGTCTATGTTTATTTACCAGAGGGTATTTCGTTGATTCACCCATCCAAAAGGGTAATTTGCAGTTCGTTATGTAAACGTAGAAACCAGAGGGTATAGCAATAGTACACGATTCGACGATGACTTTTGGGAAATTGCGTACCCATCAATAGGGATTAAGAGGGATGTATATATCCATCTACAATGTGAGGCCCCCAAGATAGCTAAGTTGGTGAACACAACTCCAATTTCACTATGGTTTATGGTACTTATAACTATATTTACTGGGGCGATCTGGGGCGAATCTAAACCACCTAACATCACTGGGGGGGGCACATTGTAGTGAAACTATGACTCACATTGCTGAAAAAGCGGGATTCGTAAACCCAGTATGGTTGGATACACAACACAAAAATAATTCATAATAAATATAGCTATGGAAAGCCACCATTTTAGAGCTGGGTAAATCCACTATTTCTATGGCCATTTTCAATAGCTATGTTAGTTTCCCAGAGGGTATCATTGCCCACGCTTGAACCAACTCGTACACTTCCCCCGGACTCACTCATCTCACATTTGCAATGGAAATTCTGCAGGAAACACTTCGGAAATACTTTTTTTCTCATGTGAAAAACTATAGGGCCATAGAAAACCTTTGTTTCGCGGTCAAATCTGTAGCAAACCAGCCTATGTTCATGCAAAAAAACATAGGAAACCAAGGGTTGTCCCAGATGTTTCATGGTTTTCCCATGGTTTTCCCACGCTTGTCCCACGGTTTCTTCATCCATCGCTCCTCCATTTCCTTGAAGTGTCGCGCCTGTTGTTCAACCTCCTCAGCTCGCTGAACCTGTCAACCAAGTCATATCAAGTCATCTAGGGAATATGAGAAACATATTTGTTTTATCAATGGCCAATGGCCATTTCAGGAACCTAAATTGGAGGTACCTACCATATATAAGGCCTATTGTTTAGGCCTAAATTTCAGGGAATATCCCCACAAAATATGGCCAACATCTAGATATTAATGGGAACACCACCTGTAACTGGGCATTGAAGTTTAACCATATCAGGAATCTCATGGGAGCATAATATGGAGAGGTGGATCAACACCCGATTTTTCGCGTAAATTGGGGGATGAACATCCCTTTGCCAGCAATTTTGGTGCTCACAGAAGAGCACCTGGGTCTTGACTCAAAATTGACTAAACATGACATATAAGAAACAAAACATATCTGGGATAATATTCGCATATGGAGTGTTTAACTGGGGATTCAAACACCTAAATTAGGAACCAATGAGAATGGGAATGAACATATGATTCATGAGAACAGCTTCAACACTTGTATCTATCTCCAATCATTCATAGATTTATGATGGATATGTCGCTCCAGTTGGAAAGGTGAAACTAAACCAACAGCATAACTCCGAGAGAACTTGATATAACTTTGATGATTTGGTACTTTGTGTCAAATTGTGGCATGATGTGATATGAAAGTAATGTGGTAACCCCAATGTTAACCTACCATGACTGGGGATGGTTGAAATATGTTGAAATCCCACCGATAAACATGGTGATGACTTGGGGATCGTGCAAATGGCATTGAGTTCATTGGCTTTACTAACATTACATCATATATAAGCACCATAAATCCACCATAAATCCACCATAAATCCACCATAAATCTACCATAAATCCACCATAAATCCACCATAAATCCACCATAAATCCACCATAAATCCACCATAAATCACCATAAACCCACCATAAATCCACCATAAATCCATCATTTTTCCTTCCTTTTTCCATCCTTTTCCCACTTAAATATTGGGCACCACGCTCTCCCGTCGGCACTACCGGCGTCGCAGCCGGCACCTTCTCCATGGCCCTCAAGGGTCCCTGACGTTCCACCAGCTCGGCCTGCAGGCAGGGCCCGGCCCAGCTGATGCTGACGATGGTTGGGTCTCACGGTGTCATCTGCCTCTCTCTCTCTCTCTCTCGTTTATATGTATTATAATATATGTTATATTTATAGTTATATATATATATGACTATATGTTATATATATATATATATATATGCTGGACGGGTGAAAACTAAAGCAATAAACATACACTAAATGGGGCCCAGTAGAATATGATGACATGTGGGACTCCAAAGACTTCCTCACTGCCCTTTGGGCCCTGGGCCCTAGCCAGGAGTGTGGCACCTTTGAGATGGGGATACTGCGCATCTAAGTCTACAAAATTGTATTTGGGAGGATTTCTAGATCCATTTCCGAGTTGTTCTACAGGATCCATGGCAAAGGTTGTGAACACCAAAATACTTGGGATTCGTGGATTCAAAAAGGACGTTCATCCCACCTCCATGCCGCCACGATCATTCTCAGAGTGGCAGCTTGAATCAGCGACCATTATGCCCCCATTTTGGATGGCAAAGGGACAGTTCATGATGGGCTATACCAAACCTAACATCAATCACATGTTTTACCCATCATGTAAGATCCCGCCAAGGCATCACAGCAAGGCCTTCAATCGCTCCATGCGAAGTTTGTACCTTCATACCATGCTGGTGGATGAATTTGACAAACAACAAAAATGTGGATAAATGTGTTCAAATATATGTATACCATGGATATAAGTGTATGTATCTGTAATTATGTGTATATCTATAGAAAAATATCTAATGTGTGTTTCATGTGGATATATACAAATGTTACAAATATTATGCATGTATTGCAATGTTTGGCTTTACATTAAACATATTTCGTTACAAAAGTTCTAGTGTGAGACTGAGGTCATAATATGTACTCGAGATACGTGCACCATGTTCGAAGGTCAGGGGGCATAACAACACCCCAATTCAGAAAAAAAAGGAAATAAATTAAGGAAAGTTTCCAATACAAAATAGCCACTGTGATTCATGATCATATACATCAAACATGTACATATATATATATATATATATGCATATATATATATATATGGATATTATTGCATATGCATGCATATGCATGCATATGCAAGCAAGCAAGCATGCATGCATGCATGTCTGTATGTCTGTCTGTCCGTCTGTCCGTATGTATGTGTGTGTGTCTGCATGTATGTATGTATGTATGTATGTATGCATGCATGTATGTATGTATGTATGTATGTATGTATGTGTGCATGTATGCATGTATGCATGTATGCATGTATGCATGTATGCATGTATGCATGTATGCATGTATGCATGTATGAATGTAGGCATGTTTCCATGTATGCATGTTTGCATGTATGCATGATTGCATGTGTATGCATGTGTATGCATGTATGCATGTATGCATGTTTGCATGCTGTATGTACTGTATGTACTGTATGTACTGCATGTACCGTATGTACCGTATGTACTGTATGTACTGTATGTACTGTATGTACTGTGTGTACTGTATGTACTGTATGTACTGCATGTACTGCATGTACCGTATGTACTGTATGTATGTATGTATGTATGTATGTATGTATGTATGTATGTGTGTGAAATTCGATGTATTGTATAAGCATGACAAACCCAAGATGCTCTTTTGAAAGAAAAGTTTGTTTGGTGGGATAGTATAGCCCAGTATCCAACATAATAATAATAATGGAATATTGTTTATCTAGAATTGACTCGTCAGTTTGCCTAGTAATTATCAACCAATCCTGATTTCTGGTTCCTAAATACTTTCCTTATGTGTTTAAGCATGAATCGCCAGAGTTTGCTAGTTTATCAATGCTTATCATGTGCTCATGGCTTCTTGACTCAACTCTACTAACCCTCAGGCCGGGTTTAAGCCCCATATGTGTCAAACACTTACAAGTTTCTGGGATATGTACTCCATTTCTGGTCAAATCCAAGTACAGGAAATCCCCATGAAAATGGAGTACTGTACCCCTAAATCTACGGACAAGACATCATTTGCCCTCGAGGCTATACCCAATTTTCGTATACACTTAACTGGATATTGTTGGCTATATTCCGTTATGTACCTCTAAAATAGCCACTAGAGCCCCTTATCTCCCAGTATATCTCCCCATTTTTCAACATTGATTCCCATACCTAACTCCTATGATGTTTGTTGGCTTGTACCAACGTGGGCACCCTCCAGTTCTAAGTTGGTTTATAAATCTCATCAACCATAGTAATAGTTCCCAGTATCATAAATCATAGTTATTGGAACTTAGACTTATAGCTATCGTCAACGGGGGCCCCACGTTGGTGTCCATCACCCACAGGATTTTTTTCACCGTTGAAGTCCCAAGTGACACATGCAGCGGCATGGGTCGCCGCATCTTTCGCAGCGCCAACATCTCGTCCCGCATCATCACGCAGGACCTGATGGTCCCGTCAGGATCGTTGAAGGCCGACTGAAACAGGCTGTTTTTGACAGGGAAAAGTCACAGAGTCACCTTGCGGAAAATGGAAGTTGCGAATTTTTGGATGGTGATGTACTACATTTATGGCCATTACAATAACAGTTATAAGTCATAGCTGGTTTGTCAAACCTCATTTCACTGATATATACCCTCTGGTAAACGTTTACGTAACTATGGAAAGATCCACCCATTTTATAGCTGGGTAAATCCACTATTTCGACTGGGCCATGTTCAATAGCTATGTTAGTTTACCAGAGGGTAAGCAACTAGTTGCTGGAGCCAACTGGCTCATCCCATGGCCCAGGGGCCCTGGCTTTGTGGCCCAGGAATGGTGGGGCACCATCCAGTTGTCTTACATTCATGCAGCATCACTAATACAATGTGCCCCCCCCCAGTTATAAGTTCAGTTATAAGTTGGTTTATAAGCCTCAGTACTGCAACTATAGTTATAAGTACCATAAACCATAGTTATTGAAGCTATAAACCAACTTAGCTATCTTGGGGGCCTCACATTGTAGGTAATGTTGTTTTAAAACCAGGATCAACTATCAACTAAGTTATATAACAATAGGTTCAACTGTCAAGTATAACTTAACAATAGGTTCAACTATCAAGTAAGTTAACAATAGGTTAAACTATGGCTGTGGCAAATAGACAGTTCAATTGTTGTTTTTTTTAAACCAAAGGTGAGGCCAGAGGCCTTCAACACGACAAGTATTTTTTTCAGGTCAAACATCTACAAGTAATATGTATGTGTATATGTATATATTTATATATTCATATTTATATATATACATTATATATATATATTATACTATACATGTATATGTTCTCTATGTATGATATTATGATATTCGCTATTTATATTTGCCTGCCTTTCTGACGGTAACACTTGACCCACCAACCATTCACCAGTTCGGTGCGAATTTGACTGGTCGCAGTTCAAACGCAACAACACCAGCAACATCACACCATGACTACATTCAAAACAAGGGTACAAAACACATCAAAACACTATCTACCCTCTGGTAAATTAACATAGACCCTGGCAGATAGGGGTTGGAAGACTAGTTCCCATTAAAAATAAGTGATTTTCAGGGTCTATGTTAATTTACTGGAGGGTATATTGAATGATATTGAATGAATATATATATATATAGCAAATAGATCCAGGGAACTGCTTGGAACTAGGAGACTCTTGCGGTGGGGGTTTCTCGTTTCTTGGGACCATCGTATCTACACGCTGTAGGGCAGCCTGTTCGGCTGAAACGATCAGGCGAAACACCCAACATCTTCAAAGACACTGATATATATGATACCCTCTGGTAAACTGGGATTATAGAAATTATAGTGGTATCATAGGATATAATGGGACTATAGTGGTCTTATAATGGAATAGTTGATTTACCCAGCTATAAAATGGTGATTTTCCATAGTGATGTAAACGTTTACCAGAGGGTAAGACATGTTAAGACTCAATTATTGCTGGTTCAGTATGCTTGGTGAAATATCCCAATCATGGGCTGTATGCTTCGAGCAAACACAGGCTTGTGTCCGTCCAGTTTCCATGATTTTGATTGATTATGCAGTTCTCAGAAAAAGAAAACCAACTACCAGTCAATGGCGGTTAAATGTTCAATGGATTGGTTTAAGGGAAAATCTTAACCGGAAACCATAGATTGTCCCATTAGATATGGGGCTTTCCTGTAATTTTTCCCTTAAACCAATCCATTGAAATGTGGTTTTTACATGTTTTTTCCTCAAAAAATTCATGACGTTGGAGATTCTCTCACCAATTCTCGGAGGGACCGGTAGCTGGCGTCATATGACTCCGTCAGTTCCTTGGGGCGCGGGGGTGAACACCTTCTGGTCTTTGGGAGGTTATCATCGCGATTCTCGTGGTTTACTTAGTTTGCTTCTTGATATTTCATGGAGATATCTAATGAATATATTTCATAGGGTATGTCATAATTGACACGACGCATTTCTGGGAAATTATGGGCCCCCGAAGCGATAGCTAAGTTGGTATATGTTGCTAAGCTGGCATATGTCGGTATGTAAATCCAATAACTATGGTTTATGATACTTACAACATCTTGCAACTATAGTATTCATGTGATTTATAAACCAACTCGTAACTGGGGGGTGGCACACTGTAAAACCATCATGATTTCATCGACCACAGAGTTCAAGATTCGTCGACAATTGTGGCTAGGGGCATTGATGATAACCCTATTATGGTATGTTGCCCCAAAACACCACCTGAACAATGCCCGAATGACTTGAATGACAATCTTCTGGCAACCTTTCCACGGGTTATTTTGGCCCTCAACAGCCGTACATAACATCAACCAGCCGTTGTCTCTACTTTTATCCCCTTTCTGCAACTCAGGTACCTTCCCAGTTTCCACAACACTCAACCCTTGAAAAAATATTGCACCGGGGCTAACCATGTCAACAACAATGGGTATTGACTTATAGGTTGTAAGTGAACGAGAGGCATGCAACCTTTAACACCATTCAAAAGGGCTGACCTGGGTGTTGAATCGGACACCTCCCATTAATCAAGCGTATAAATCCATTTGTTTGCTGCTTTATCCATTCATTCTCACATACCTTTTGAGCCATCAACCCATATGGCCATATGGTTGATTGATGATCACAATCTCAGCTGGGTTCGCGCCCGCAATCTTTTTTGTCCTGCTGAGAAGTAACATTTGAATGACATCTGACATGGAAAAACACACATGGAAAACCACATGGGTTTGTCGGATCCAAATCAACCGATTCATCATATGTTCATATATGATCCCTATTGAAAGATTGCCATTCATCTGGGGGTATATTCCATGTTTGCAAACACGCATATCAGATCAAACCGGTTCCGTGCATCCATGAAAACAATTGCACTATGTTCCCAAAAGAGTTCCATGACATCCCATGAAATTCCATCCAGTATCCCCTAGAATCTGTGTCATTGACTCAACTGCCAACTTCCGATGCGCCATGGCAAACACAGGACGTGGGAGGAGGCTACGATGAAAATCAATTTTTTTCATTGTTCAATCCCTCTTCAGGTATTGATTAGATGGGTGCCCGGAAATGGGGGTTGTGAGAAAATCACGGGGCGTTGAATGTTCGACTAAATTCAAGTGGTTTAATGGGTTTGTTTGAAGATGGAGTCCGTACCCCAAGAAATATGTTCAAAGGAAACATGAGGGATGAATCGGTAGGTCAGTAGGTGTAGTATATTTAGTGGTTCTCTCCAAAGGCGTTCAAACAAACCCACATCTCAGTTTTAGTTTGTTCAATTTCCAGGTAGGAAAACCCCAGTTGCGCATGTAGCCGCACTTAGACGGGCCATGGAGTTAGTTAACTAGTTCGTAAATGGATTAGAATTAGTTTCGAAATTATAGTGGTTTATTATGGTCCAATCCTCTAATCTTTTTAACAAACATGACGAGGCTAAGCTTACATGATGTCCCCGTGGGTTTTCCCGCGGATTTTCCATGATTTTCCGTGGTTTTTCCATGATTTTCCGGGAAAAAATATCTGGATTTTCCGAGCATCTTCCAGCGTCATCTGGAGGTCCTCGCGCCGTTTCAGCAGCGTGGTCATCTCCCTGTTCCAGCGCTGCTCCTGGCCAAGCCATGGTAACAGTTCTGTTTATGGGTTTTTAATGAGGTTTATAAAACATTATAGGATTTAGTTGGTTATAAAAGCCATATGGCAGCTAGGGTTGGTAATATCATGGTTCATATAATATAACCAACTATAGTTTATGTTTATGGTTTGTAAACCATATAACATTATATGACCAACTAGTTGCAGGGCTTAGTTTATTCCATACATGAAAAGTGCTGGACCATCACCGTGGAGGATGAACATTGGCCAGTGATGACTGTTCCATAACATGGCCAATCTTATATAGATTCGCAAAAAATGACAACTTCTTAGCTGGTTAGTAGATAATCCATGATAATCCCATACCAAAAGACTAGTTTGGATTACCCTCTGGTAAACGTTTACATAACGAACTGGAAAGATCCACCATGCTATATAGCTGGGAAAATCAACGAACTTTCTATGGCAATTTTCAATAGTAAACTGTTAGTCATTACCAAAGGGCCATCCTGGGGGATGATTTGGCTTCCACCTCATCCCAAAAAAAAACACCACATGCCTGTTGTTTCATAGGTAAATAATCTATGAATGGCAATTTTCCATGGCTATGTTGCTATGTTAGTTTACTGGACGGTAGTTAGCTACAATTCACATGTTGGATCATGTTGAATCATTTTTGCTGGTTGTAGTATATCAAGCAGTGTTGTCGGCCCAATCCCCCCAATCTTTCATGGTTGAACATGATTAATTTCCATACTTAAGTCCGTTTATTAAACCGATATTTTGGATAACCGTTGTGGATGGATTATTTCCAACGAACTCCGTAAAAAAATGTGTTGCTTAAATCCGTAGTTGGTCCCTCCTGTAACCAAAATGTGGAAAAGCCACCTTTTTTAAGTAGATAATTAATTTCCCGAACGGTCTTCCCCATGTTCCCAAGTGTAATACGATATCTTTTGCACAGCTCTCGAATTTGCTGATCTTAGACAAAGTCTGGATTTCGTTCAATGTGAGGCCCCCAAGATACCTAAGTTGGTGAACATAACTCCAATTTCACTATGGTTTATGGTACTGAAAAAATTGTAGTTACTGGGGCATAAACCAACTTATAACTGGGGCCACATTGTTGGTCTCTATCAACCCAGCTTCATATCAGAAACAGTGGCAAAACCTTCACCAGGAAAAATTCGGCCATGGTTGGCCGACGACTGCCCACGCTGGCCCGATGCTGTCCACTTGAAACAGTTTACCCTACAATGTGGCCCCAGTTATAAGTTGTTTTATGCCCCAGTAGCTATAGTTATAAGTGCCATAAACCATAGTTATTGGAGTTATTGGCACCACCTGAACGCTATCTTGGGGGCCTCACATTGTAGGCTTTGGTAAATGTCCCCTTTCGGGATTTTGAACATTTTGAATATCACTTTCGACATGGCCAATCTTAGATACCCTGCAAAAATTAAGTTCTGAGCTGGATAGTAGATAATCCCATTGATACCAAAAGACTAAAGGATTAAACTACCCATCCAAGATTAACCTAGTCAAATATCTGTCGGAGATTATATCCCAGTACTTGGGCGCTGTTCAATGAGGACATTTACCCTGCAGTCAGACATAGCAAGGGAACATCACCCATTTAGTTCGTTGATTGTCCCAGCTATAAACCTCCATAAAGCGCGTGGATTTGCAATTGCCTTGTTTTTGCGGGCACCGGAGGATAAATCCATCAATATCCTTATTATTATCCCCAGTACTATCCTTATCATTGTCCCTGTTAAAATGTTAAACATATAAAATCATATTATAAAATAGGGATAATGAGCTGAGGTGATACTCATTGGTTACTCCCCCCCAAAAAAGAGTGATAGTTAAAACTTCCATTTAGCGTATGGATTCTCGATTGCAATGTTTGAAGACACCAGGGGATGAATCCATGACTATCCCGATGATGATCCCTATTCTGATCCTTATTAAACACACCATTGAATTATATGGTCATTATTAAACCATTTCAACAAATATTTACTAATCCATACCATGATTATATAATACCATGATTATACAGCTAATAATATATATAAATAATATTTATTGTCATTATTATTATATATTATTATCATCATTACTATTAAACTATATGATTATACCATATTATTACTAATACTGTTATTTGTGGTTATTATTATTATATCATAAACCATGGTATACCACTATCAGATTCCACGATTAAACCATGATCCAACGACCCCCGCTGCGCCGCTGCCGGCTTCACCTCCTCAGACATCTCTTGCTGCAACTTCTGTCGTTGCAGTTTCTTCCGCTGCAGCTCCTAGCGGGGCCAGTGCCAAATGGGGCACCCACAACCAGTGCCAAAGGAGCAGCATGCAAAAAAGGGTAGAGCTACCAATAGGATGAATAGGCATAGTTGTTTTTTTGTCCACATGATAGGTTTCTGTTGGTTCATAGCTTACGTTAACTTAAGTAGAAGTTATGGTGGAATCACCACATTTTCCTTCATGAAATCACCATTTCTTTTGCTTCAAATCACCAAATTCTTGTTGGTCAAATCAAGAAAAATATCAAATCGTATTACAAGAATGCATATTCATATACGGATCATGCCATAATCATTAAAGTTCTATACCCCATTTGTTTTGCCCCATTGTTCTTGGTGAGCAAAACACAATTTTTTCCTGGTGAAATCATCCCACAACAAAATGGCATGGCCCAACTAAAACAGTTACCATGGCCTTTTGGCCCCCGGCCGTTCGATAGCGTTCAGTTGGGGTTCACATAACTCCAAGTTAACTATGGTTTATGGTACGCACATAACGAATTAGTTACTGGGGCGAATCTAAACCAACTAACATCACTGGGGGGCCACATTGTATCACTAGTTGGTTATATATCATTACAAGCCCATTTGCAAGAGTTAAGATATATAACTTATATAACTATAAATATATAAACGCAATTGTTAGTTGGGCCAGCCCATTTATGTGTCCTTTTCCCATTGGTTGGTTGATTTTTTTGGAGGGGTTTGAAGAAACACCTGGAAAAACAGGTTTGTTTGATAGATGGGATTAGCCAGCTCCCGGCCCAAACCTATTTTTACCAAAAAGACATTATTGAATGTAAGAAAATTAGAAATAAGAGGATATAATAAGAAATGTTTCAAACCACCAATCAGATATATATCATCTGAGTAATTAGTTGGCCATAACTGCATGTTCTCCCGAACATTCATCGTTCACGTCACTAGTCACCTCCGCGCAGCTCTTGCGTTGCGCCAGGACCTCGGCCAGTTCCTTCCGCCGCAGCAGGACTTCGTCCTCACGACGGGACAAAACGAAACGAAACGAAACGGCCACAATAAGAAGTGCATAAGAAATAGACATGATATATGGAAATTGAAGGTTATCCAAGAATTAGGGATATATACATGTACATGTATATATGTACATGTATGTCTATATATATATATCAATATGTCTACCATAAACCGTAGATAGTTAAGTTATCGTAATTAGTCTTATGTTGTTTTAACCAAAATTATAGATGTCTATCATTCATCGTTGTACCCACCATAGTATATAGAAATTCTATGGGACAAACTTACAATATGCTAGACATATATGATGATGTACTTATATATATATATATATATATATCATATATGTATATGTAAATGTATATATATATATATCATCTATAGATATATCACCTACCATAAACCATAATTAATCTAGTTATAAGCCAAGTTAGCAAAGGAACAGGCGTCCAGGATGGGAAAAGTGAATTGTAAATCGCTGTTATCTATCCAGAAGTTTATTATATATAATGAATGACTTATAATATATAGTGTGTATATATATATATAGTGAATTACCTATTCATTGAGTTTATCATATATATATATGAATACATATTGATAAGTTAATCTGTTATATCTATCCATATTTAAACACATATTTAGATACCATCAACATATGTACATCAATATACTTCAAAGATCTTCAAAACTCAATTACTCGTTGGTCTCAAGCCTTTACTGGGATGTCCTCTGCGCTGCGAGCCGAGAAGCCGTCCCACGGCAACAATTTATGCCGTGTCAATTAAACCGAAATAACCTACGGCAAGCCTATAAATCGGTTACCCTCTGGTAAACTAACGCAACTATGAAAAATAACAATTTTTAATGGATAAATCCACTATAAATGGCCATGTTCAATAGCTATGTTAAATTACCAAAGGGTATTTGATGATGTGTTTTTAAATTGAAATAGCATTTTTTAATTTGATCAAACACTTAAAAAAATCCCTATTCTTGATCGGTTTACATCCCCATTTTTAGTAATTCAATTGGAAAGCAATAGTTCAAGAAATCTTTGGGGCATCACAACTTTCAGAGAGATCCAAGACACATCACAATACATTACCCCCTGGTAAACGTTTACAGTTTGCTATTGAACATCACTATTTTATAGCTGGGAAAATCCACGATTTCAATGGCCATGGCTTCAATAGCTTTTTGTATGTTCACCAGAGGGTATATTGTTGGCGACATCAATCCCATTCTTCTCCCATAATGTCCCATCAGATTACATCCAAATCAGATTACAGTATGTCCTTTATTGTGGTTGGTTCAACAAACCACATCGTATGAACTTGGCTATGTACGAGTACCGAAAATTGGACCACAACACGACATGATATCCCCTCACATCCCACTATATCCAATAATATCTCATCATGTTGTCAATACATCCTCATGAAATTGCTGATTTTATACCGCCATCTCAGAAATATTAACGCCTATTATCTCATATCATCCAAATGTATTCCCATTAACATAGCCACAAACAAACAGTCTCTTGTCCACAAAACCCTCTCCAACTGTATCCCACAATATCCCACAATATCCGACATTACTCTCCCATTCAGATCCAAGAAAATATCCCATATACATATATCCGCTCATATTCCAATCTCCCATTACAATGTGGCCCCCCTCAGTTATAAGTTGGTTTATAAGCCCCAGTAACTATAGTTATAAGTACCATAAACCATAGTTATTGGAGTTATAAACCAACTTAGCTATCTTGGGGGCCTCACATTATATATCCCATGAATTTTCCCATGCTCCCAGAAAAATATCCGCCATCGCCTGAATCTTGTGGTCGCCCTGTTGACTTTTCAAGGCTTTCACCTGACCAGGGACGCCAACCGGTGTGATCCCAGATGGGGGTTTCCGAATGGGGATCCCCGATAGCTGGATGGTTTACGATGGAAAAAATACTTTACTTCGTGTGATCCCCACCATGACATTTATACATTTTGTTACTGGCAAATCTTCTGGCATTCTATCTGACATTTTATCTGGCATTCTATCTGGCATATCTTCTGGCATTCT
>Ga0126342_10003787_pt1 | contig 25347 bp, 23 predicted proteins | sample Cyp1metagenome_FD_92528 | JGI IMG/M metagenome (GOLD analysis project Ga0126342, IMG submission 92528) | Coral microbial communities from Lord Howe Island, Old Settlement Bay, Australia - Cyphastrea 1 metagenome | ecosystem: Host-associated > Invertebrates > Cnidaria > Coral ... | reverse complement strand
TTCAATTCCGAAATAAATTTTGAAGAAAGAATTCCTTTTGAAATTATTTTTAAAAATAATTGATATTTTAATTAATAAATTAGATTTATTATTTCATAATAATTTGTAACAAAATTTTGAATAAAATCAATATCAAAATTATAAAATTATTTTGGAATATCTGATTTATAAATATATAAAATTTCTTTATAGATTATTTATCCTGGACGGCCATTTCCGGGAAAAAGAAATTATAGAATCAAAATAAATATAAGAAACAAATCATTCAATTTTCCCAGGAAGGTAGCTGATTAGATCCAATCCCCGAATATATATATTTTAAAAAAATATTGAAATCATTCCCAGAAATCAGATGAAAAAGAAGAACATATAATATTCAAATTAAGGAAAACAATTGAATAATTAAAATATATAATAACATATTGCAATATATTGATCAATTCTTGAAAATTAATAAAACATAAAATATCAAATATATTGAAATATTGATAAAATATAAATATATATATATAATTGAAATAAATTGGAATATAATTTCTCATCATTGGAAAATAATATCATATATTTTGTATTATTCGGGACCTGATATCAGATCAATAAATATATATTCTAATAAATTAATTATCCTGGATAATTATTTCGGGAATTATTAATTATAGAAAAATAATATTATAAAATAATAATTATGATAAATTTATTCCAAAAAGGAAAAATCGGTCAGATCCATCCCTGAAATATTTTTTTTGAATACCATATTTCTTTCGAAATTATTCCTAGTGAATTCGGGAAAAATATGAGGAATTTCAATTCAAGAACTAATTAAAATCATGAAATTATATATATTTCCTAATATGATATATATTTTAAATTTATATTTTGAATTTAATCTAAATCAATATAAATTATGTTTTTTTAAAAATAAATAATTATATATATATATTTATTTTTTCTTATTTTTTTAAAATTATTTTGTAAGAATATATATATAATTATTTTTATTTGATTCGACATATTTATAATAAGAATAAATATCGATATTTTTAATATATATATTTTTAGAACAAATATATTTCGAAATCATATTTTTAATTTAATATAATAAATTATAATTTATATCCTGTAGGAATAATTATTCATTGCGTACTTCAATTTTTATAAAATATAAATCAATAAAATTATAATTTAAAAATAGAGTCCCAAAAAATATAAGGAAATTAATTAGGATATTTAATACTATATTTCAATTGCGCAAAACCGGGATTCCCGAAATTATGTCGAATCAAAATCCATAAGAATTCAAATAGGAAAAAATAATAGAATATAATGAATATATCTAGATAGGATTTAAAAAAATACATTAAATAATATGCGCAAAAATTAGATTTCAAATCTAAAACATCTAGGAAATCAGGCCGCTCCTTACTAACAACCGCAACCGTAAAAAAGAACAAAAAATAAATATAATTATCAATTTCAAGCTGCAACATAATAAAGCAATCCGTCGTAAAATAGAATATCACATTCTGACCCGAACCAAAAAATGAAGAAAGAACCAATCCCGACAAGGCGCACAGCATGTCCCGGCAAGAAAAAAAATAAATTTGTGTAATTGATATTTTCAATCGGAAACCTGCGACTCCTCACATATCTCGAAAATTGTGCCAAAAAACATCATGGAAAGCTGCTCCGCATAGCTGCGCCGTACAGTTGCTCCAGAGAGCTGTTCGCAAAGCTGCTCCCCAAAATTGTTCTCGAAATCTTCTTTCCAAAGTTGGTCCCCGAAGCTGCCTCAAAGCTGCTGCCCACAGCTCCAAAGCTGGTCCCCAAAATTGTTCCTAAAAGTGCTCCCGAAAATAGCTCCCCAAAATTGCTATTGAAAATTGCTCCCCAAAATTCCTTGTAAATGTGTTCCCAAAAGTTGCTGTTCTTCAAAATAATCCTCAAAGTTGTCCAAAGCTGCTCCCCAAAATTGTTCCCCAAAGCTGTTCTCCAAAGCTGTTACCCAAAGCTGCGACTCTGCAAACCTATTCGCCAAATAAGTCCCCAAAGCTATTCTGCAAAGTGACTCTGAAAGCTGCTCCCAAAAATTGATACTGAAAATTACTCCCCGAAGAAGTGGTTTGTAAAACTGCCCCCGAAAATTGCCCCCCAAAGCTGCAGTTCTTCAAAGCAATTATTCTTCAAATTGTGTCGGAAAGCTGACCAAAGCTGCTCCCCAAAGCGGTTCCGCGAAGCAGCTGCTTATGCCGCGCAAAGCTGCTCCTCAAAGCTGCTCCTGCTTCCCAAAGCTGCTCCACAAAGCTTCTCCACAAGGCTGTTCCCCAAAGCCGCTTCCAAAATTATCGTTGCTCTCCAAAGCTACTAAAATTTCGCCCTAAAATTACTACCGAAAGCAGCCCCCAAAGCTGCTTTCTAAGCTACTCCCCAAAGTTGTCGTTCGTTCTTCAAAGTAATTGTTTGTTTGTCAATGCTGCAGCAAAGCCGCAAAATTGCTCCCCATAATTGTTCACCAAAATTGTTCTCCCCCAAAGTTGCTACCGAAAGTGGCGTCCCAAAGCAGTGCCCCAAAATAATGCGCACAGGCTAAAACACAATGTGTGCGGTAGGAGGCGGGCGCAACAAGCGGACAATTTTGCAGAGGCGCGTATTAAAAAAAAAAACACAGAAAGAATAGCGGAGCAGCTAGGCAGACAAGGGCAATAACTCGCAGGGGGCCGGGAACGGACCTAGAGGGAATCGAAACCTCGGCCGTCCCTTCCCGACCCTGTTGAATATACCTATATAGTGGTATACTGACTGGGGAAATCCGACATTTTAAATAATCGTTTTTTTGGGAAAAACAAACAAATTTTCCCAAAAATAACATGAATTTTTGACCTCCTCATAAGGGGCTCAGGACGTACAGGATCAATTTATATTCATATAAATTAAAGATGTCTTCGTGAGAACTTAAAAATACGGTGGAATTTTGGAATATTTAAGCTCGAGAAATTATATGTATATTATTTATATATAATCAAATTATATTATAAAGAATAATTTTTCTATATTCAAATTTCTCAAATATATTATAATTAGATTTTAAAATGAAATACGAATATATCGAGAATTAAATTTTTCCCAAATTATAAGCTGCAAACCCAGAACCTTTTACTGCATAATCTTGAGCCAAAAGTACACATCCCATTGGATGGTATTGGTAATCATGCAGAGGCTGATTTTTCAAGATCTCTCCTTTAATATATATATTAATTTTATTATATTTATATTAATTGTAATATTTTTGTCCCTTTAATATAATTTATTTATTTAAATATAATCGGAATTTTATCCGTAATTTTTCAAAATTCTTCAACTATTATTTTTTCATAATTATCTTGTTTCTTTACCCATGCCAATTCATCCTTTCTCGTATCTAAAACTCCTTGGATATCGAGTAATATTCCTATAATGTCGTCGTAAAATACATATTTTCGCTAATTTCTTATCCTGCGCTCTTTCCGCAAAATAATCCTCGTAATTTTTAAGATATATTTTATTTTTTGGATTTGGTCCCACTTCAAATAAATATATATTATGATATTCACCATTTCTTTATATTTATTTTTTCAAAATTCTAAGAATCGCCCGAATTAATCCGGCAAAATAAATCTAATATAGGGCCTTCAATAATGAAAATATCGTCCCAAATTTTAATATTCTACCCTTTTTTTATTTGTTATTTATATAATTTATATATAATTTTAAATATATTTTTTCCTATTTATAACCTTAAGATTCTTATTTCGGGATCAATTTTTTTTCATCCAGTATTCGTAAAAGGTAGGCTACCCATAGCTAGATACGGATCTTTTTCTTGCAAAATTATTCGAATCGATTTCAAATAGATTTAATGATGTCAAATCCCAATCTATTTCCATATCGATCATATATCCTAGCAATAATTCATATTTTTTATACATTATTATTATTCCCAGTGATGAAAATACTTCGGTAATTTCATGTACTCCCGATACTAAAAGGTATTATTTTATCAATTTATTTTCCGATAATTTACATATTAATTGATATTTGAGAAAGGGTGAAATGAAAGATAGATATGTTATAGGGGGACGCGGGTAACCTTTTTGTCCCACGTAAAATACAGCTGCAGCAGCAGGAGCCATAGGATAGCTCTCCAAGACCCGCAGCAGCTCTGGTCTGTCTATAAAGGAGTCTGTATATAAAAGTTCCTGTGTATACAAATTTCTGATAAATGTTTATCTATATAAAAATTTCTATGTGTAAAAATATCTGTGCATAAAAGGGTCTGTATGTAAAAAAAATTATATGTAAAAGCGTCTATCTATAAAAATATTTGTTTGTAAAGGAATTTATAAGTAAAAGCCTCTGTGTATAAAGGAATTTATATATAAACATGTTTATAAGTAAAAATTTCTGTGTTTAAAAGCTTCTGTGTTTAAAAATTTCTGTGTGTAAAAGTGTCTGTGTGTAAAATGGTTTGTATGTAAAAGTGTTTGGGTGTAAAAGTGTCTGTGTATAAAGGAGTTTGTGTGTAAAATTTTCTGTGTGTAAAGGAATTTGTGTATGAAAGTGTTTGTAAGTGAAGGAGTTTATGTGTAAAGGTCTTTATGTGTAAAAATTTCTGTATATAAAAATGTCTGTGTATAAAAGTGTTTGTATATAAAGGAGCCTGTGTAAGGAAATGTCTGTGTGTAAGGGAGTCTGTGTATAAAAATCTCTGTGTATAAAAGCTTCTGTGTGTAAAAGTGTTTTTGTGTAAAATTGTTTGGGTGTAAATGTATTTGTGTATAAAAGCTTCTATGTGTAAAAGTGTCTGTGTATAAAAATATTTGTGTATAAAAGGGTCTATGCATAAAGGAATTTGTGTGTAAAAATTTCTGTGTTTAAAAGTTTCTGTATGTAAAAATATCTATGTATAAAATGGTCCGTATGTAAAAGTGTCTATGTATAAAAGCATCCGTGTGTAAAGGGGTCTGTGTGTAAAAATGTCTGCGTGTAAAAGTGTTTGTATGTAAAGGTGTTTGTATGTAAAGGAATCTGTCCCACGTATAAAAGCGTTTATGTGTAAAAGTGTCTGCGTACAAAAGCGTCTGTGTGTAAAAGCTTCTGTGCTTAAAAGCTTCTATGTGTAAAAGTGTTTGTGTATAAAATAGGTGTGTAAAAGTATCTGTGTGTAAAATCTTCTGTGTGTAAAAGTATCTGAGTGTAAAATAATCTGTGTATAAAAGTGTTTGTGCGTAAAAGTGTTTGTGTATAAAGAGGAGTCTATGTGTAAAAGTGTTTGTGTGTAAGAGTGCCTGTGTATAAAGGAGTCTGTGTATAAAAATTCTGTGTGTAAAAATTTCTGTGTTTACGTCTATGTGCAAAGCGACAGGAAGGCGTCTATGCGTAAAGCGACAGGAAGGATCATGAGAATAACATGAGGATAATGAGGAGGAAGATGATGATAATGAGAATGCTGAGGCTGATAATGAGGATAAATATAATAGAAAGATGATAGGAATAAAATGACGATGATGATAATAATGAGGAGGATAATAATGATGATGTAAGGATGTGGAGGACGAGGAGGATGCGAACGATGGCGACGAGGAAGATGCAAAGGATCGACGAGGAAGATGCAAAGGATGATGATGATGACGATGATGATGATGATGCTGCTGATGCTGCTGCTGAGGCTGAGGCTGATGATGAGGGGGGGAGGGGGGCGCGGGGGGGGTCCCTTTCTCCTGGTCGTTCAGGGATAAGGGGTCCAGCCCGCCCCTTTGCTTCGCAAAGTAAAACTCAAGGTTGCCCGCTTGGAGGCTACCTTTCGTGAATAACGACTGGATGTTTGTTCCTTAAATACAACACGTTGGTGTTCCATCGTGTTCTCTGGCAATAATGTCTGGTGGGTTTGGACCCGCTGCTGGACCAGCTAACGAATTTGATACAGCCCCTCCTGCTGAAGCAGCCGGAGGTTCCGCTTGAGTTCCTATCGGTTCACCAGTTAAAACAATCCGGGGTCCAACGTCGCCGATCTCATAATAATATAAATCGTCCAGGGATGTTCCTGGTCTCTTTTCTCTGGCCTTGGCCTTCGTTGTCTTTCCGGTTCTTTCACCCTCAGTACCTTCCGAACCTCTCTTCGGTGAAGTCTCTCCTTCTTCGGTTTCAGGCTGTCCTAAGGCCATTGACGACCTTACTTCTCCTTCTGTGGGATCCGGCAGTCCCGTGACTGCTTGCTTTGCTTTCTTCTCCTTTCCTTCCAGCCTCTTTTCGACATCAGCCAATTCCAATTTCTTCCTTCCTTCCTCTGTTTCGGCCAACCTTTGTTCCAACCTTCCTCGGCAAGTCGAATTGTGTGCAACTGCAGACAGTCCAACCATGAGTGCCTCGCATCCTCTGCACCCTGGTGTATAATCCATCGTTCCATCTTCCTTTTCAAGGCCTTTCTTTCTTACATAGAGCTGTCTTGGTCCTCCATCTCTAGTAGTGGGAGTCAACCTCTGTGTTGTCTCTGGCAAGGTGATGTGGAGCCAATGCTCCAAATCTTCAGCACTCCTCGGGCGAAGCGCCCAGGGAACGCCTTTCAATTCTACCAGCTCTGACCGATCCCATCGTTCAGATTCAGATTTCCGATGGACAATATTTCCTTTGATGACGCCTTGCGTTGTCATTACCAAGATATCTGTATTTCTACCATGTATTCCGACATAGTATCCACTCATGACCCTTCTTCCAAGGTCTCCTGCTCTTCTTTCGGGTTATCTTTCACCATCAATTTTGTACGCATCTAGAGGGCGGAACCAAATCCGCTCTCCGAAGCTCACCATCGGTCGATTCCATTTTCGTCCAGTCATCATTTGATAGGGTATCTTACCATTGTCTTTGATGGAGAATCTTCCAAGGCAAAATGCCGCATGCCTGCTCAACCAGGTTAACATCGGATATTTATCGTCCATTTTCCCAAGATTTTCTTCCAGTTCGCTCAAAAGAGCTCTGGCTTGCCTCTTTTCATCCCGGACGGCGACTTCGACCGATCCATCCAGCCACAGAAATCCCTTACCCGCGCAATTTCCATATAAATTTATAAAATAAATATTCAACAATTAGATTTACGATATTTATTCCTAAAATTATATAAACTTTTATAATATGTTGTTTTGAAAAGAACATAGTAATTCTTCGCAAAATGTGCATATATTCTCGCGATAATTTCGCAATTTCCAATCCAAATCTTACGGGACCATCTAGGGGAAGCGTCTCATTAAAAAAAAAAACATCGCCCGCCAAATTTTGATAAATTATTATATGAAAGCTATATAAACATATAACATCACCATCATTCTTCATCTCTGTTCAAAACAGATAATTGCTTTTGTACATAAACTATAAATTTATATAAATTATATATTTGTTTGTTTTGCATAAGGGTTCCTTTCAAAATGCATTTTCATTTTCGTACGTTCCTTCGCGTAACTTTTAACGGGCACGGTTTTCTCAACAATTATTCTTTACAAGGACCTTTAGATCAAACAAACGTCATTTATGCATCGCAAAACAAACATGCTTTAGTGATCCTTCGGGTCCATTAACTTGAATAAATATATAATGATATTGATACTCAACATATTGTGGCTTTTATTTTCAGGTTGTTTTTAATTTTGCTTTGATAATTTATGAAAATTCATTTTTGTTCATTATCGTTTTATTTGTCTGAATTTAGGACCATTAATTTTGACGATTTTGGATGCTGTTCTCTTTCTCCAGTTCAACCAGTGTGCAAAGTATGTCAAGCAAAGCTTGTCGTTCTGCATGTGGTTCTCGTCGTCCTTCGCCTTCGACGGCTATCAGAAGCCTTCGCAGGGGGCCCAAGAGTCTGGATGCCACCATTGCCCAGCTCACAAGCACGTTTCAAAAAGAGAAGGATCAATGATCAAACATCATCAAGCATGAAACAAACGAGCCCAAAAATCGAAAATGAAGGCAGGACATTTATATCATGCCGCCTGCCGCTTTCACCGTCTTCACTTCGGTGGCCAGTCAACTTAGCAGAGTGGCCAGCTTGGAACTGACAATGACGTTTATCTCTTGCTCCCGAAGGGGTGGATATGTAGCAAGGAAGGGAAGCCATGGTGGAGCATGCCACCAGCTCTGCAAACACTTCATGGCCTTGAAAATCAAACACATTGAAAACACATAGCTGTTCAAATTTGTTCAACGTGTTCCAACTGGATCTGACCAGGCCCTTTCTATGCTTTGAAAGCTGCACAACTCTTGACAGAATCCGGTTCAAATTGTCCTGGGGAAAACTCACGAAAGCTTCACTCGCAAATTTGAAGATCACTAATTCACTCGAAAACAAGGGGCCAAAGGAGGAAATCTGACTTTGTCGACGCGCGAGCACTTTTGCTGAAACCAGCCACCTTCGTGTACTCCAACTAGGCTGCTCAGTTTGCAAATCATGCGGCAGCCTTTGGTTATCAAGGCGGTGTTGACAGAATTTGACAAACACGTACTGTGGCTAAGCCAAATCACAAATTACTCATGAACCTACTTGAACCTACACACTCACATTTTGAGCCACAGTATATATTAGTATATATATATAATTATATATATGAGTATGTTCAACAAAGATTCTGCCACGTTCTGTCCAGAAACCACCCCTCCAAGTGTTTTCTCAGCTCCCAGGATGGCACCGGCGGCCAAATCTCCAGTGTCAATTTGGAGCGCTTGAACTTGAAGAGTTGGGCGAGTTGGGAGTTTCTTGAGATGCAGGCTGCAATGCAGGCCGCAACAGAAGAAGATAAAGCATCATGTTCATCCAAAAGCTCGGCTGCCATGTAGGCAGCACGGTGTCTGACACGTGGTGTCTGGTCCAAGTTGGTGCCTTGGAAGAGCAAGTACAGGAAGTCAAAAATCTACCCCGCCCCCGAAATCCAAACAGCATCATCACGAATCATGATATCTTGCATTGTGACTGTACGCCACACTGCAGGACAAAAACTCTGTTGAATAGTTCAAACATGTGACACAGGCCAATAGGCAAATGATTCCACTGAATCCTCTGAATTCCACTGCAAGTCACTCACAGCTTCTGCTGCAACGTGATTCAACCAGCCACGCGCCTTTCGAAGTTCATACGCGCTCGCTTCCTTGCTATTGAGCGCAAGGAGGGCAGATGACACTGTCAGGACCTCAGGTCTTTTTGGATCCACCACCTCACTCACCACTGCCATGGCCATCTGCCAGTTGCTCGACCGAGCAACTGCGCTCAAGGCAGCACTTCCTTGTATTGATCGCTCTGTGTCAAGTGGGCGTGGGTTGTAATTCTGATCCAACAAGTGCAGTGCAAAGGACCACTTCAGACCCTTTTCACATGCAGCAATACCGGAAGAAAAAGTAACACCATCAGGCATGAGCCTGATCACCTGCATGTGTCCTATAGACTGCAATGCAAACCTCCAGGCTCTTGCTTTCTCGCAACAGCTAATCAAAGCATTCAAGCAGTGGCAGTTGGAGTCTCCTCTTGGGGCCAGGTGAAGCATGTTGACTGTCGATTCCCAGTGCCGAAATTCTTGAACGGCGGCAGCCACAGTGCTGTAGGAAATTGCATTTGGCACCAAATCGCCTTGCTGCATTTGCATCAGCAACTGGGCAGCATGAATCCACTGCTGACCCTGCTGGCTGACACCCATGGCTGCACTGAAACCATATCGGGTTCCTCTGTGTTTCCCGAGTCGTCCTTGCAACAACTGAAGGGACCCACGCCAGTTGGCACCGGCATTTCCAATGCTCTTGATGGCAGCATCCCAGTCTGCATCTCCCAAGCTGCCCAATCTTTGACACATTCCGGTGCGCAGCATGGCGAGTGCGTCGGTTGCACTCTCCCACTGTCTGACGTGACCCATGGAGCTGATGTAGGCGCTGGCTGAAGCTTTGGCGGAGCATGCGGAGCTTGAAAATAGACGATGGCTCCACTGCCACTGCCGGTGTGCTCGACACATGCAGAGTAAAGAGTTGCTCATTGTGCCATCAATGCTGTTGATGGCAAATGAATGATGATACACAAGTAAAGCTTCTTGCCATAAACTTCCATGATCTTCGCAAGCTGCAAGGAAAGCCCCGCGCATGGCCAGAGTGGACTGGATGCCGTGGGAACGGCATCGCTCCAACAGCCTTCCGCCGAGAGCTAGGGCAATCACCCAGGCTAATTGCAAAAGGATAAGGAAACAACCAAAAAATACCAAAAAAAGGCACGTAAGGCAGCGCATCAACATGTTTTCACTGGACGTACACCAGGGTCAATGTAACCTAACCTTCCGAGCAAAAGAAGCTGATTAAGAACAAAGCATAACAAAGCATATCCGGTACTCAGATGTAGCCAAAACCATATGGTCGCACCCTCTTGGACGTCTCGGCCTCAGTGCTTGCATCAGCTCACCACTTCTCAGGCATGAAAGCAAGGCTTGACGATAGAGTGCAGCATCTGCAAGACAATCCGGGACGTGCATCGTCACTTGCAAGGACATGGCCCAGTTGAGACCGAGAACTTTTACGATACCTTCATGTGAGGCAGTGAAAGTAACCCCAAACAGTTTCATGCTGTCAAAAAGGTGGAGGGCAGCTGGCCACATGGCACTTCCACAAGCATCGATTGCTGGTGAAATATGAGCAGATATAGTGGAAGCGCGTTTTGCAGAGATGTCCTTCCGCCCAGGATTTGCAAGAGTCAAGCGTGCTCCAAAAAATGTCAAAGGATCACCAACAAGATTGCGAGTGAGTTGCCAATGAAGGACCATTCAGTATTCTTCCTTCTGGATTTTAAACTTGAGCTGGGTTGGGAAGAATGCTCCCAACACATCTCATCATGATTACTGCGATTGCCAAGAGAAATCTGTGGCCACGATATTCCAAACATGTATGTAAGAATTATGTAAGAATTATGTAAGAATTACAGTAAACAATCAACTCAGACTTGGACTGTATGTAGATCACGAACGACAAAAGGGGTCTGGAGCAGGCTTTTTGGAATGCTAAGGATGATAAGAACAAAACTGTTGGATGGTTGTCAAGTCTCCGAGAGCATTTGGAGAGCTAGTGGCCAATCGCTAGAAGACAGCGCAGAACCCATCAGGCTGCGAAACGTCTCTGTGCTTGGCTCTAACGCCCGACCTCGTCAACGGAGCAAGAGTAAAGTTGGTCAGTGTATCCAAAAGATCAATATATACACACTACGGTGGCCAGAGTGCAATGAATGGGATGACATTGAGACTCCACATCACTTTAGTCATCGCTTCACAACACTTTTTAGTCATCACTTCGCTACTGTCACCACTTCACACCACTTCGCACTTTGGTCATTGCATGTCGTTGCCCTGGTTGCCCTTGACTTTGTTTGGGGCCTTTGCTCCAGTGATGATCCCAACGAATCGTAACAACTAGCGTAAACGTGCCAGAGCACACATCGCCGTCTCCAAGATTTTGCATGCAAAAGGCCACGCAGACGCGTTTACAGCAGAAGAGCTCACGGCATTGAAACATATCCTGTCTTTCAGTGATCTCTAACCAAATCAATCGCAAACATGAGCACCCAGATTTGAAACCAATGCGGGCCAGTCAAGAAAAGCTGAAGCTTAGAAGTGACATATTCCTAAAACATCCCAAAACCATAATTCTGCAAAACCCTGCAAGTCTTTTTCAAGGATCATGTCGGGTGAGTTGCTGCCCAGCAAATCCAGCTGTGCGAGCGCCAACTGCCAGTAACGAACACGGCCCAGCGAAGCAGACGAGGATGCGCAAAAAAACACGTCGGGCTGCCTCGGCACTTCAAAGTCCCCGAGTGAAGAATGAGCCACGAAGAAACATTGAGACTCAAAGTTGAGAAAGCTGCTTATTATTCGTTTTGAATTCTGTCCAACATTGAAAAGTGATGCTTCTCCAAAAACATCAAACAAATATGCAAAATGTATACTGTATACCGTTCAATCAAAGGTCTTGTCTTGGCGCTTGCGTGCGTAGAATTCGTGTTTAAAGTCCAGGAAGCAACAGGATTCAATTTGACCAATCTCTCACATGAAATTGTGGCGCTGTTCAAATCAAACACCCAAGCTTTAGGGATGTGTTGGCCTTTACCGGCACTGTGAGCCCATCATGCACAGTGATGGCAATTGGAAACAAGTGGATCATCAGCTCTTCGCAGTGCCTCTTTGGTTACTCATGAATTCTTGCGAAGTTCATTTTCATGGACTTCAGACCCGCCCTTGCTCTGGCAAGGTTCAGGGACTGCTCCTTCAACTGCTGAACGAATTCCAAATTAAATTCCCAGAACCTGGCACAATCTCTGAAGCTCACACGTAGGACTAAGCAGGACCGACCAACTAGTCAGCATGTTTGGCGGGACAAGCAAGTTCATGTGCCACTGACACAATATCCATAGGATGCTACAGAGATCTATGGTGCAAATATATATATATATTATATCAATTATATCATATATGCATGATCCGTACCGAAGTCAAGGGGCTTCGGATCAAGCTTGCCAATGTCTGACGTAAGTTTTCGCAGAGTGGACGGACTCTGCTGGTTTTGGTGGCCTCGGAGTCGGGGTTTGCATCGGCACTCTGCATCCCAAAAGACTTCAGTATACTTCAGTGCAGGATAGAACCACAGGTGGATGTGGTAGTGTCAGTGCGTGTCGAATCGTTTGAGTTGTTTCCTTCATGTTCATGCATATGCTATCTAGTCTAGCGTATATAATTGATCTAAACTGGCTAAACCTACCTAACACTTACCTACAAAAATCCATCTAAACCGCTGAACCTACCCGATAGTATTATAGACCGACATCTGTTTAATTCAAAGTTACCCAATTCGCCTTGGATTTACCATGATTTCCTAAATCTGTATTGATCGATCGATCGATCTATCTATCTATACAATCTAATTTTGTTTGCATTAATCTGTTCTGTACTGTACTTATCCACTGTAGCTGCTCTCTCTCTCTCTCTATCTGCCTATCTCTGGCTCCCACTCTCTGAATATCTGTCTGTGATTGACATCTCTATCCATCCATCTATCCATCTGTTCATTCAGCTAGCTAGCAATCTGATGCAATCTGATGCAATCTGTCTATATGGGGCACATTGTAAATCGTAAACCCATTATCTGCTTGGTGGCCGGCGCTCCAAATAGCCATGAAAGACATCCAACAATATTGACCATAATTCGATATAATTCGTAAAACATCTAGTTGCTTTGATGTTCAGAAGCTGCTAAATTTGTGCCATGGCACCGACTGTGTGGCCATCTGTAAGGCTTCGTGGCTGCATGAATCATGGCCACAAGCCTGGACGAGGACACCTCGTGCCAGTCGTCTGATTGACGATCTTGCTGGACCACAAGCGCAAGCACCATGGAAACTACAATTCCATCAGGCTGTTTCCATCCTGGAAAGCCACCCTCGGCCACAGACAAGACAATATCAAAAATGGTCGAGAAGATGCTTGCTGCTACCACCTTTAAGTTTTCATGTAGCCTGAGATGTTTTGAATGAATTGTTGCGCTTCAATGCCTTTTCTTTTAGAATCTTTTAGACATATTCATGACCACTGACCAGTTCATGTATAAGAAACGCAGGAAACTCAAGTAGACCAAACAATGAGTCGTCAGAGCATGGTTTGAGCCTTCAACCCGTGACAGACTTGATGACTTGATGTGCTTACATGCTTTTTGACAGCTGGTCATGCTAGATTTTCTCGCGCTGCCGACTGGTCCCTTAACTGCCGTTTTTTAGGCTTTGGTGCCAAGCGATCACTGATGGTCTTGAGGCATCTGATTTCCGGCGTTCATCCGACCATCCCCAAACAGTAGAGAATCCTCTTGGCAAATGGGACCTTTCTCTTTGAATCATTGAGAGAATGGTCAAGGAAACATGATATGCCTGGGAAACCATGGCATCGTAGGCGGCTTCTGTCCGTGGAACAAACAAGCTCAGTGAAGTGCTTCCCGAAGGCAGGAACAAAAACACAAAAAATCGTGCAAGTTTTCAGCCTACCACCCAAAAAAAAAGCACAATTGATTGAATCAAAGCAGCTAGTACTTGTATGTACTTGTACCATCTTGTACCTGTATCATCTCCATTGAAGCACCGCATGTCTTGTCGATTGACAGCTCCCCATCTTTTGTAGGGCAGGAACTCACAAGGACGTGAACGTAACTGTACCAATTCAAAAATATTGAAAGAGTTTGGGCTTAGGTATAGATCATTGCAAGGATGCACAAATGGCAAGGTGAGAGAGGACTTCCGTGGGCAATGGCAAAAACTGGAAAATGAGGGCACCCGGCACTCATTCATCAGAAGATTCAGAAGTCAGTATCTCCAAATTCTCCAGGATCTTTCTCTGTGACTCTGTAGGGAGCTCATCCCAGGCGGCCACCAGCCGAGAATCTTCTCCAGATATCGGAGCACCTAATAGCGGCAGCCCATGTAAAATCATGGAACATGGAACGCAAAAAAGGGTAGTCACGCATCCGTCCATCACGAACACGCTTGCAAACACGATCTGGCCGAAAAAACATTCAATAATTAACAATATTCAATAGAAGTTTAAGGCTTCAGAGGCGGGGATGTGTTCAGCACTTTAGTGCCTCACGCTGACGATATATTTTGACGGCATATTCCCTAATGCCGTGACGCCGCATCCCCCTGATGCCACATTTCCCCCTGACGCCACATTCTGACGACACATTCCTTGACGCCACATTCCCCTCTGACGCCGCATTCCCTCCTGACGCCACATTCTGACGACACATTCCCTCCTAACGCCACATTCTGACGCTGCATTCCCTGACGCACATTCCCCCCTGATGCCACATTTCCCTCTGACGCCACATTCCCGCGACATCCCCTTTGACGCCGCATTCCCTCACGTTCCTCTCCTGCAGCCCCATTGTGGCGGGACATTCCCTTCGGGACCAAGCATTTCCATCATTTTGGATGTGAAAAAATGGCCCCTGGGCCCGGGGGCCGATTGATTCAAAACTACGAAGAGGAGCGAAGTTTGGTTGTTCCCGCGGAGTTACTTTTGGGGATCAACCTACTTGTGTCCCGGGTGCATCTAGTGTGTTCAACGTGTTTTCAAGAGAAGATCTTAAATTGTAGCATCAATTGATGTTGGAAAATTGAAGACAAAAACTTAGAGCGCAGCATCAATGATGATAGAATGTTCGAAATCTGAAGAGAAGATCTTGGTGCGTAGCATCAATGATGGTAGACTGCCTGCAAGTTGGTTGGATCTTAGTGCGTAGCATCAGTGATGTTAGAAAATTGAAGAGAAGATCTTAGAGCGCAGCAATAATGAAGATAGAACGTTTGAAAATTGAAGAGAAGTTCCTATAGCGTATCATCCATGATGGTGGAATTGTAAGACAAACTGACCAAAAGATCTGGCAACGTAGCATAAATGATGTTAGAAAATTGAAAAGAAGTCTTATAGCGTAGCAGCGATGATGCTTGAACATTGGGGAGAAGACCTTGGAGCAAAGCATTATATAATGATGGTAGAATCTTGTAAGTTGAAGAGAAGATCTTGAAGCGTAGCATCAATAAAGATGGTGGACTGCTGAAGAAAAGAAGGATCTTAGAGCATAGCATCGCTGATGCTCAAAAATTGAAGAGAACGCCTTGGAGAATAGCATCGCTGATGGTAGAATGTAGGGAAATTGAAGAGAACATCTTAGAGCATAGCATCGATGATGGTAGAATGTTCAAAAATCGAAGGGAAATCTTTGGAGCAAAGCAAAAAAAAGTAGAATGCTGGAAAAGTGCCCGGCAGATCTTGGAGGGTAGCATCAGTGATGGAAGAATCTTTGAAAGTTGGTTAGGTCTTAGGGCACAGCAAAGATGATGAACGGAAATTGAAGAGAAGATGTTGGAGAGTGAGAGTAGCATCAATGCAGTACTATGTCAGAAAATTGAAGAGCAGACCTATGAGTGCAGCATCAATGATGTATGAAAATTTAATAGTAATTAGATCTGAGAGGGTTGCGCCAATGATGGTAGAATGAGAAAATGAAGAAAATACCCTTGAGCAAAAGCACCTATGATTGGAAAATGTTAGAAGGTTGAAGAGAAGATCTTGGAGCCTAACATGAACAATGTGAGAAAATGAAGATAAGATCTCAGAGCTCAGCATCAATGAAAGAAACTTGAAGAGAAGATCTTAAAGCATAGCGTTAATGATGTTATAGAAAAAATAGGGAGAAGACCTTGGAGCATAGCATGAATGATGGTAGAATGTCTGATAGTTGCGGAGAAGATTTTAGAGCAAAACACCAATGATTGTAGAAGTTGAGATCGGCAAAGAGAAAAACAATGTGCGTAGCACCAGCGATGGTAGAATGTTTAAAAAATGAAGAGAAGACCTTAGAGTGTAGCATCCATGGATGAAAGTTAGCAAATCGAAAGGATGATGGTTGAGCGTAGCATCAATGATGGTAGAACGTTGGAAAGAAAGGATATTTCAGAGCGTAGCATGAACAATAGTAGAAAATTAATGAGATGATCTCAGAGCGAAACATCAGTGAAAGTAGATACTGCAAAACAGATCTTAGAGCGTAGCATCGCTGATGTTGGAAAATTGAAGAGAAAATCTTCGAGCATAGCATCAACGATGGTAGAACGAAACACATTATGAAGAGAACATCTTTGAGCAAAGCATCTATGATGGTAGAATGATAGAAGATTGAGTAGCATCAGTGATGTTCAACAATTGAGGAGAAGACCTTAGGGCGTAGCATCAATGATGGTAAAATGTGGGAAATTTGAGATGATTTTGGGGCGTAGCATCAAATATGTTAGCAAATTGAAAAGAAGTTTTCAGAGCTAGCGTAGAATCAATGATGGCACAATGTGTGAAAATTGAGAAGGAGATCTTAGGGCGTGGCATCAATGATGGTAGAATGTTCGAATGTTGAAGGGAAGGTCTTGGAGCAAAGCAACAATGCTCGTAGAAGTGTAACATCAATGATGGTGAAATATTCGGCAGTCAGAGTGATCTTTGACGGTACGAGCAGCATTAATGATGTTAGAAATGCAAGAGAAGACCTTGGAGCGTAGCATCAATGCTTGCAGAATATTGAAGAGAAGATGTTGGAGTGTTGCATGATTGAAAACCGAAGAGAAGATCTTGAAGCTTAGCATCAGCGATTGTGGGCGGCAGACACCTTCTGTGAGGACCCAATTTCTCTGAGCATCTGCTCCTAGAAGCTGTTCCCCGCCACCCCTTTTACCCCTTTTCGTTTCAACGTCTCTGCTTAGTTTTTAAGTTAGCGCTTTTCGTTCCAACATCTCTGTTTCCTTTCAAATTACCCCATTTTGTTTTAGAGTAAGCTCCTTTCCCTTTCGTTTTCACACGTCCTTTGATTTTGAAGACCCTCCTATAAGTTTCTAGTTTAGGTCCTGCCTCTTCTGCTTGAAGGCACATCTTTTCGTTTCAACTTCTCTGCGTTTCGTTTCAAATCGCCCCTGGTCGTTTCAAAGTAAGCTCCTTTCCCTGTCGTTTTCCACACATCCTTTCGTTTTGAAGCCTCCTCTTTCGTTTCAGGTCTTTCCCTCACAAGTTTAGGTCCTGCCTCTTTCATCTCTTTTGTTTTAAGTCGCCCCTTTTCGTTCCAACTTCTCGGTTTTGTTTCGAGTCACCTCTTTTTGTATGGCTTGGGTGTAGAATCTCTTTCGTTTTCCACGCGTCTTTTTGTTTTTACGCCTCCTCCCTCGTGTCAAGCCACCCCTTTTCCTTTCAACATCCGTCATTCGTTTCGGTCCGGAAATTGCGGAGCATTTTCCGTGAGCAGGCGCGAAAAATGTAGAACATTTTTCGGGATCAAGGCGTGCGGTCACTTGCTTCAGCGGTCACTTGCGGTCTCTTGCGGCCACCCGGGTGACTGCAAGTGACCGCAAATGACCGACTTGACTGGCTTGGTACTGTAAAATAGGTGACTTGCGGTCACTTGCGGTCACTTCTGGCCACTCGAGTGGCTGCAAGTGATTCCTTTTTCGAAAATAAAAACTGTACTTCCTGCGTTTCCTGCATGCTCAATGGGATGGCTGGTTAAAAATGTTTAAAACCATTTGAGGATGGTCTAAGGTTTATTGGTGGTTTGTTTAAATTCTATTCATGGTTGGTTATATAAATCTGTTTGGATGTTATTTAGGGATTTATGGTTGCTGCAAGGCTTGGTTAAGGCTTGATAGAGGTTGGTTATGTAAGGTAGGTTTTGTAGGGTTGGTTTAGAAATTTATGTAAGGTCGGTTCATGGTGAAGATGAGGTTGGTTTAGGGTTTATTTAGGCTTTGTTTGAGACGTGTATAAATTTCTTTAGAGTTTGGTTATGGTTTGCCTAAGGCCGGCTTAGGTTTTATCAGGTGTTTTATGGTTGGTTCTTGTTTCTGGTGTGTGTAAAGCTAGTTTAGGGTTTAACTACTTAGTTGGCGCTGCCTTGGGGTGTACTTAAGCTTGGCTTAGGCTTTAGTTTCGGTTTCAGTTGCAACTTAGTGGAAGTTAGTTAAAATTTAAATACGTTTATATAATTTATATATATATATTATATTAAAAAAACTGGAGTGGGTTTGGGGTTCATTTTCACATTAACTTTTGGAAGTGGGTTTCTCGCTTGAAACTTACTGGACATGTGTTTTTTGGTGGTTTATTTACATAGGTTGATTTTTTTTTTGAATCACGTCAAGATTTAAAACTGGTTTAAAGTTGATGTAAATATTGTTTAGGTTTTATTCAAAGTCAAAATCTTATTCAGCGTTGGTTGTTTTTTTTACAAGTGGTTTGGGGTTCGTCAAAGTTGGTTTAAATTTTTTTACAGCGCTGAATCCACAGAAACGGCCCCTGGCGCCGGAGGCCGTTTAAATTGTCATGATTGAAAGTGCAGGACGCCAGGTGGAGGGAACTGGGCTTCGGGAAGGAAGTCGTCTTCGGGGGCGAATTTTTTGTCAGCAGGGAATCCGTCTTCAGGATTTGTCTTCGGTGGGGAAGTCGTCTGCGGGGAATTCGTCTTCGGAATTCGCCCGATCAGTGGGGTGATTCTGTGTTGTGTCAAGTTTTCCCAAAATAATTTTGAATCAGTGTAATTGTTGGGGTGGGTCGGTAGTTTGTCAAGTTTTTTTCTGAGGCATAGTTTTTTGAAGTTATATTGTTTCAGCATGTTTTCAGTTTATTTCAGCATCTTTCATTTTTTATTTTTCAGTTTTTTAGAAATAATTAGGTAGCTAATTAGTTAATTAGTTAATTAATTGATTAGTTAGTTTATTAATTAATTGATTAATTAGTTAATTAATTGATGTATATTTGTTTGTTGTGGTGGTCCTCTATTGTGTCCAGCCGTTGTCTGAGGAAACCATTTTTCAAGCTTGTAACCCATCAGCAAGATAGATCTTCAATAATTATATAATGTGTTTGTTTGTTGTGGTGGTCCTCTATTGTGTCCAGTTTTTTTCTGATGTGAAAATGTTCATCATTACCTTTATCCCCTTCTTTGGAATAGCTATTGTAAATTACTCAGTTTTCATCTAGGACCATCAGAATGCACCATTTTCACAAAATATCAAATTCCTTGTTAAAAGGTTATTAAAACATAGCACCCAAACAATTTTTCAAGGGGGTACCCCATCAGCAAGATTGATCTTCAATAGATTTCAATAGTATGTTTGTTGTGGTGGTCCTCTATGGTGTCCAGCTATTTTTTGAAATGAACATTTTCCAAAATCCTTCTCTCCTTTCATTTTCCTTTCCTTTGCTAATATTTTTCTCTTTTTACTTTCTTTGCTCCATTCTTTTGGAATTCTCAAAATGTCTAATTTCCAAAATATCGGATGCCTTAAAACACCCATAGTATGTTTGTCGTGGTTGTAAATTGAAATCAATTGAAAATCAATTGAAATCAATTGACAGTAAATGGAAACCAATTGAAAATCAATTGAAATCAGTTGAAAGCAAATTGAAATCAATTGAAAGTAAATTGAAATCAACTGAAAGTAAATTGAAATCAATTGCAATCAAATGAAATCAATGGAAACTAAATTGAAAATCAATTGAAATCAATTGAAAATAAATTGAAATCAATCAAAATCAATTGATAGAATATGAAAAAATGTTCAGACCCTGGTCCTTAAAAAAACACTTTAAAGTGACACCAAAATTTGTTTGGGGGTCCCCCTACACTAATCCGGAAGTTCGTTAGCAGGGAGGAATTCGTCTGCGGGGAATTCGCCTTCGGAATTCGTCTTCCGGGAGGAATTCATCTGCGGGGAATTCGTCTTCGGAATTTGTCTTCGGGTGTCAATTTGTCTTCGGGGAGGAATTCGTCTTCGGAACACGTCTTCGGGGAAGAATTTGTCTTCGGAATTCGTCTTCAGAAGGGAATTCGTCTTCGGGGGGGGGGGAATTCGTCTGCGGGAAATTCGTCTTCGGATGGTAAAGCTACGCCCCCAGCGGCCACAATGTGGTCTTCACTAGACAAGTCACTCGATTTGCACAATTTGCTTCGATCTCTGCAACATTAACATTTTGCAGCCTTTCATGAGAATCAAAACACCTCCTTGAATGCCTTTTGACTCCGCCAGACTCCGCACAACAAGATGCATCTTCCTAAGCATCAACCTCCAAAGCGATGCAAAACAAAGAGTACCCAAGAGCCATAGTTGTAACGCGTCCCACGTACATGCTTCTTGGGCACTTCCGTCATCAGGACAAACATTTCCAGAATAAAACATTGCCAAACCTTCGTCACAGGGCCACCTCGGTGACGCGCGATGGAAACACATGTGTCCATTCAAAGTCACTCCATTGATCTCACTATTGATCAGCTATTGATCAGCTACCGCAGCTGCAAATAAGTCGCCAAACTTGATAGCCCGACACTGGATCGTAGTTTGTTTGCCCAGATCTGCTCCCTCGGTCCTTGCGTTTCCTTCCCAGCGTTGGCTGGAACTCCTGAGCGAAGCGATTCACTTCAAGTATTCCAAGCCCAAGAAGAAACAAAGAACTCGTAACAAACACAACAAGATGAAGACATATAAATGAAACGCATTAAGAGAAACACAAAAACCTGGACGAATAGAGGGCCAGCTGTCGTCTGCTTGGGCAACATACTCCAGAGTTCGAACTGCAGCGCGTGGCACCCAATAAATACAACCACGTGGGCAGTATTCAGTAGCTTCCCACAAGAGCTCTTCCCCATTGCCCCATTGGGTATGAACTCGGGCTGCCCATCCATTCCCACAATTGTCAGGTCCACCGGGGTAGTCAATGATCTTGAAAGTGTTCGGAGCAGCCTCCGTACATATCATGCAATTTATGCATGCGACCTCATCTACAAATAGGTAGTCTTCAGCTGCATGATGCTCACCTCTCTCCTCCTCCAACACATCCTTCCATGCATCCTTCGAAAATTCGATTTTGCCTAAGGCGGGCCACATGACTTCCACCGGTCCAGAAGGATTGAGTAGCGAGTCGCCCTGCAGCATGGCTTCATACTTGATACCTGAAGATGCAAAGTGGGAGCAAAGCAATGAAGCAAACGAAGCAGGCAGCGGAACTGGTGAACATGGCGGAAGAGTCAAAAAAAGGAACTGCTGCCAAGGCAGTAAACAGGGTCTCTGCACAAAGGAGCAGGAAACAAACAGGACATGAAAGGACTATGGGGGCACTGGGCCTGGAGAGACAAAATTAAAAACATCATCTGTGATGTGTGCTGCATATCAGCCCCAAGAATGGTGGATAAAGCAATGGAGCAAGTGAGAGGAAGTTTTTCCATCATTTTCCAACTTGTTCGTCTGGGATCCCAAGCAGTTCGCTAAGTTCATGCTGGATGCGACCCCCTGAAGTACTGAGCAAGTCAATCGCCTCTGTCAGCACAGAAGTAAGTGCGGCTCCTCCATCACCTGAAGCAAACGGCTGGTAGCTGCCAGAATCTGCCTGATGCATCTGGTAGTTTCTGCAGTTTCCCCATTCCGCAACGACACCAGGAAACTCGAATGAAACTCGATACTTGTTTCTCCGGGCAAATGTTGTCAGTTTCAACGATTCACTTCCTGCATGCCAAAGCACCAGCGATGTCTGGATGGCACACTCGAAGTATTGCACGCTGCCTTAGAGCCGGTCAAGAGTTGCCACTGAAGCCCCTATTTTTATCCACATAGTCCGCAATCTACATCGAACCTACTGCAGAAGGGACGACAAGAATCTTAAAATTCAGAACATCTTAAAACCGTCCAAGCCCTGGCACAGTGGCTAAAACGCGAATGTGTGGTATAGTGAACCATGGTATGATGTTCATTGATTCTTGTTGATGTTTACGCTCATGGTCATTGCATGCATCCGTACAGAGCGCAACTCGACACTGAATTTGGATCTAAATTCTTTCGTGCTGAAACAGAAACAACCCTTCTTTGCCAAAAACAAAGACTTTAGCCATATCTATCTTCAGCATTCTGTAGCAGGGTTGCAACAATCCACTTTCTTGCTCCTAGGACACAATGACTCTGCAATGGCAACACTTCTGTTTGGCGATCCCTTGTGGAAAGGAAGCGATGCAACTCCCGGTTGAAAATGGTTTTGGGTGTCCTGATTTTCTCGGAGGTCAGTGCGGCCTGAAGGGACCATGCTTTGTGGTACAGGATTATGAAAACACCTTCACTTCTGGGACTGCCTTAGCCCCAGCGGAACTTTCAAGATACTTTCGCCAAAAAATGGCTTGAGGCCCAGGGATAAGGGACGAAAGCTAGCTTGGCAGGGAGCTTGGCATGCTTGGCATGAAAACACAATGATGCGGTGTGGATGCTGCCGAATTTGCTACCGGTGGCGACAGGCCGACGGTGTGCCGGGGGGGATTGAGCCACGGCCAAACTGCTTGTGAACCACCCAGCCGGGGGAGGGGGAGTAGTTAACTATGAAGGTTCATGCGATTGGAGATTCCAGCCCCCCCTTGCTAAAGCAAGAGGGACTTCAGCTATAACACCCACTCACCAGAAAATTTTTGTGCAGGCAGAATTGAACACAGAATTGGTCCGAAGAAAAATCATCCAATTACTGGTGGAACTCTGGCAAGCTGCCGTTGCTTCAAGCTCTCTTTTGTTGCAAATGCCACGTCCATAGGAGACAATCTCAGTAGTTCATAGAGATTTTGAGGGCGAGTACCAAAACAGCAAACTCCTCCGTGTTGGCGGCCTCGCCGTCTTTCTCTGTAGATCTGGAACCAAGTTGCCTCACCAAGAATCAGCGTATCTTGAATGAAACTGCCTGAAGCTTGAGCGCAAACTAGGCTTGAACGCCCGAAGTGCTTGCCAGCTTCTGAGTACTCTTCTGAGTCACAGCACGGTCAAAGCGGCGTTTAAAGCATTTCCCTGTAGCCCAAGCCCCAAACCCAATTCTATTGAGGGCAGCGCCCCGTGGGGGAGTGAATTTTCATTAAAAATGATGATAAAACACTGTAAATACCGATGTTTTATGCATTTGGAGGGTCTAAAACCCTAGTAAACGCACTTTTTTCATCATGATCTTGACATGAGATATACAAAAACACTGACAGGCACCAAAAAAACAAGAAAAACAAACCACTAGATGCACCAAACATCGACAGGCACCAACAAAAAACAAAAATTCCAGCAACTACTCAGAAGTGGACCCATAGTCCCCGGAAATTTTAGTTTTTTTGTTTTTTTTTTTTTGTGCCTGTGCAGGTTTGGTGCATCTAGTGGTTTGGTTCTTTTGGGTTTTTTGGTGCCTGTGCAGGTTTGGTGACTATGACTTCACAAAACATTGACAGGCACCAAAAAAACAAAAAAAATCAAACCGCTAGATGCACCAAACATCGACAGGCACCAAAAAAAACAAAAATTCCAGCAACTACTCAGAAGTGGGCCCATAGTTCCTGGATTTTTTTTTTGGTGCCTGTGCAGGTTTGGTGCATCTAGTGGTTTGCTTTATTTTGTTTTTTTTGGTGCCTGTGCAGGTTTGGTGACTCTGACTTCACAAAACATTGGCAGGCACCAGAAAAACCAAAAAAATCAAACCACTAGATGCACCAAACATCAGCAGGCACCAAAAAAACAAAAAAAAACAAAAAACCCAGCAACTACTCAGATGTGGACCCATAGTTCCTGGAAATTTTAGTTTTTTGGGTGCCTGTGCAGGTTTGGTGCATCTAGTGGTTTGTTTTTTGTTTTTTTTTGGTGCCTGTGCAGGTTTGGTGACTCTGACTTCACAAAACATTGACAGGCACCAACAAAAAACAAAAAAAACAAACCACTAGATGCACCAAACATCGACAGGCACCAAAAAAACTAAGAAAACAAAACATTCCAGCAACTACTCAGAAGTGGACCCATAGTTCCTGGAAATTTTAGTTTTTTTTGGCGCCTGTGGAGGTTTTGGTGCATCTAGTGGTTTGTTTGTTTTTTTTGGGTGCCTGTGCAGGTTTGGTGGCTCTGACTTCACAAAACATTGACATGCACCAAAAAAAACAAACCACTAGATGCACCAAACATCGACAGGCACCAAAAAAAACAAAAAAACACAGCAACTACTCAGAAGTGGCCCGATAGTTCCTGGAAATTTTAGTTTTTTTGTTTTTTTTTTGGTGCCTGTGCAGGTTTGGTGCATCTAGTGGTTTGTTTTTTTTGGGTGCCTGTGCAGGTTTGGTGACTCTGACTTCACAAAACATTGACAGGCACCTGTGCAGGCTGACTTCACAAAACATTGACAGGCACCAAAAAAAACAAAAAAAACAAACCACTAGATGCACCAAACATCGGCAGGCACCAAAAAAACAAAAAAAAATCCAGCAACTACTCAGAAGTGGACCCATAGTTCCTGGAAATTTTAGTTTTGTTTTTTTTTGGTGCCTGTGCAGGTTTGGTGCATCTAGTGGTTTGGTTCTTTTGTTTTTTTTGGTGCCTGTGCAGGTTTGGTGCATCTAGTGGTTTGTTTGTTTTTTTTGGTGCCTGTGCAGGTTTTGGTGATTCTAGATTGTGTATGTTTGGATCTTGGCTTTTTTTGAACTGATGTTAGATGTGCTTGTGTATATCCACCTATATAATGTATGCCCTTCCCACCATACTTCTTATGTAGTGCAAATGCCTCTATGTTAAGATGATATCAATCTAACAAGTTCATGAAGAACCAGCTATATCATATCAATTGCTTCTAGCAATAGAATTTCTCCATCACCTCCATCACACTAGTCACCTATTGCTACTGTATATTCTGTTCCAAGATGTGCAGCTACCCATTCTTATGGCATGTTGTGCAGCAGATGTTTTCTGTTATG